>VYMG01000056.1_pt1 | contig 69844 bp, 57 predicted proteins | sample 5115261 | NCBI WGS metagenome assembly VYMG01 (sample SAMN12291781, study PRJNA351875) | freshwater metagenome | isolation source: freshwater lake | place: USA: Michigan, Wintergreen Lake | collected 2013-08-08
CCAACCCCAACCCCAACCCCCGACCCTCGCCATCCATGGTGAATGTCCCCGTCCGCCATCCGTACACAGACCCCTCGATATCGGCCGTCAACCACCGCAAATTCGCCTTGACGCCGCCACACCCTCGTGTAAAGTGCCACCAGTGTCCGTCCGTGCGCGAAGGAGGAATCGAGTGGTGCCCATGCGTCGTTGCGTCGCGAGCCTTGTCTCGCTTCTCTGTCTGTGCGTTAGTCCTGCCGCCGCCCAGCCCTGCTCCGCAACCCTCTATGGCCTCGCCGACGAGTTCGGCATCGCCGGCAGCAACACCAACGTGCAGCAAACCGTCGTCTGGGATCGTGACGGCTCAGGCCCCATCCAGCCTGTCCTCGTCGCCCTCTCCACCGCAGCCAGCAGCCAGTTCGGTCAGGCCGTCGGCGCCATCGCCGCATGGAACGGCACTCGCTGGAGCGAAATTCCCCTCGTCCTCAACGGCTTCCCCACCACGCTCCTGGGCGTCTATCAGAACAAACTCATCGTCGGCGGCAACTTCACCACCATCAGCGGCGTCGCCGCCAATCGCATCGCGCTCTTTGACGGCACCACCTGGTCCCCCATCTCCGCCGGCCTGCCCGTCGCACCCGTCAGCACCTTCGAGCACCAGGGCAGTCTCTACATCGGCGGCCCCTTCAACATCGTCGGCGGCGTCGCCGCCAACGGCATCGTCCGCTGGGACGGCACCCAGTGGCGCTCCCTCGCAGGCGGCGTGGGCGGCATCGCCATGCCCCAAGTTAACGCCATGACCGCCGACGGCGACGACATCATCGCCGTCGGTGCGTTCGAGACCGCTGGCGCCATCGTCGCCCGCAGCGTCGCTCGCTACTCCCCCTCGCTCAACACGTGGCAGGCCATCGGCACCGTGCCCACCACCGCCCGTCCCGACGGCGTCGCGATCTTCAACGACGAAATCTATATCTCCGGCGCAGGCAGCGGCCCGGCCGGCTCCCTCGTGTCCCTGCTCCGCTACGACGGTCAGACCTGGGGATACATCCCCGGCTTCGACGGCGCAGGCACCGCCGACAGCATCGCCGTCATCGACAACATCCTCCACATCGGCATGCTCAGCAACACCGGCAACAACCGCTCGTCCATCTACTGCCGCTGGGACGGTGAGTCCTTCTCCAACATCGTCAGCGGCCCTCAGTTCGATCGCGTCACCTCTGTCGTCAAGTTCCGCGATCGCATCATCGCCGCCGGCACCTTCGACACCTTCGGCCCCACAGGCTGCGGCCGCAACATCGCCATCCTCGCCCCCTTCGGCGTCGAGCCCCTGGGCCCCGGCCTCTCCTTCCCCGACTTCCCGCGCATCACCGATCTGTTCCCCGATGGCGACAGCATCTACGTCGCCGGCGACTTCAACGCCATCGGCGCCCGCAACATCCGCTTCCTCGCCCGGCGCGACGCCGCCGGCAACTACGAGTCCATGGGCGTCGACTTCCCCGTCGAGCAGGTCATCAAGTGGGACGAGAACCCCGCCGACTCGCGTCCCGCCGAACTCGTCGCCGTTATCCAAATCGCCGCCACCGGCTCCGACAACCGCTGGTCCGTCATCCGTCTGCGCGACGGACGCTGGGAAAGTCTCTTGCGCGTCCTCGTGAGCACGTCCATCGCCCAGTTGCCGCGCCTCGCCGTCTATCAGGGCGATCTCATCCTCGCCGGTCAGTTCAGCCAGATCGTCAACAACAACAACTTCACCGTCACCGCCGAAAGCATCGCCCGCTACCGCAACGGCGTTTGGCTGCAATTCGGCGGCGGCCTCCGCAACAACAACACCCCCGCGACTGTTCGCGCAATCGCCGAGTTTGACGGCCAGTTGTTCGTCGGCGGCAACATCACCAACGCCAACAACAACAGCGTCCCCGTCACCAACTCCGCCCGCTGGGACGGCACCGCGTGGGTTCCCCTCACCTCCGCCGCCGTCATGACCGACATGCAGGTCTTCGACAACCGCCTCTACGCCGTCGCCGGCGCGACGCTGCTCGCCTGGGAACCCGGTTTCACCAACTGGAGCACCATCCTCTCCACCATCACCACCGGCGACACACTCTCAACCGCGCTGGGTTCGCTCTTCATTGGCCGCAACCGCCTCACCGGCACCACCCTGACTGCCTTTGACAGCACACTCAACGGCGGCATCAGCGACATCGTCGATCTGCCCGACGGCCGCATACTTATCGCCGGCGGCACGTTCAATTCCAGTTCCGCGCCCAACCGCAACATCCCCGGCCTGATCGCCTGGGCCCCCGCCGGCTTCACGCCCGTCGCCACCAGTCTGCCCGTCAGTCAGACCGTCTGCCTGGGTGAACCTGCGGCATTCACCATCAACATCGAACAGAGCGAGCAGACCGCCTACCGCTGGTTCCGCAACGGCGAGCCCGTTGTCAACACACGCACGCTCTCCGGCGCGGGCACCAACGCACTGCGTTTCGCCGCCGTCTCACCCAGCGACACGGGCACCTACCGCGTCGTCGTCACCAACGCCTGCGGCGTTCTCACCTCCAGCGACGTGACTCTCGCCATCAACCCCGCCTGTCCCGCCTCCTGCGACTCCATTGACTTCAACGGCAACGGCGTCTTCCCCGAAGAGCAGGACGTCATCGACTTCTTCAGCGTCCTCGCCGGAGGTGACTGCCAATGAACCGCCTGCACACCATCCTCGCTTGTCTCGCCTGCAGCGCCGCCCTCGCCACCGCGCAGGTCTGCGTGCCCGCGTTCTCGCCCCCCACGCCCGAGCAAGGCCCGCTTGGCGCGGGCGGCACGGTTCGCGCCGTCACCGCGTGGGATCCTGACGGCCCCGGCCCCCAGCAGGAGTGGCTCATCGTCGGTGGCGAAGGTCTGATGCCCGAATTCACGGCCGTCGACATCGCCGCATGGGACGGCAGCAACTGGCGCTCGCTGAACGCGACCTTCTCGCCCGGCGTTGTGATTCGCGCTCTCACGACATATCAAGGTCGCCTCATCGTCGGTGGTGACTTCACCACCGTCAACGGACAGCCCGCCAGCAGTCTGGCTGTGTATGACGGCCAGACATGGACCGGTCTGGGCACGGGCGTGAGCGTCGAAGACGGCTCGCAGGCCACGGTTGCCGCGTTCACGCTCTACAACGGCAACCTCTACATCGGCGGCACGTTCAATCGCGTGGGCAACCAGCCCGCCGCCAGCGTGGCCACATGGAATGGCACGCAGTTGCAGCCCGTGCCCGCGCCGGGCGGCCCCACCATCGCGCGCGTGCGCGCGATGGTGCCCTATGGCAGCGGCGTTGCCGTCGGCGCAGCCGCAGGCAGCGGTCTTGATGCCATGGGTCTGGGCGCCACCACGCTGGGACTGTGGAACGGCACGTCATGGCAGACCTTGGGCCCCACGCCCGCCACCGGCGCCGTCAACGACCTTGAAGTCGACGGTGCCACGCTCCTTGTCGCTGGTGCAGCACCCACCGGCGCGTCCGGTCTGATGCGCCTGAACGCGAACAACACATGGCTCTCGGCGATCGCCGCCAACTTCGGTCAGGTCGCCGCGCTTGAGCGCGTCGCCGGTGGGCGCTGAATGGCACCGCACTCTCGACGTACCAGACTGGTTTGACGCTGGTCATCGCGCTGGGCACGTTCCGCGGCGATCTGGTCGCGGGCGGCGCGTTCACGAGCATCGCGGGGCGCGGCACGCGCGGACTGGCGACGTATACCAATCAGGTCTGGCGTCCCGTCGGGCGCGGACTGCAAGCCCCGCTCATCGGTTCCAGCGCGCCCACAGCGTCGCTCAACGCCGTGATCTCGGATGCGCAGTACGACTACTACGGCGGCAACTTCCTGGGGCTTGCGAGCATCAATTCCGGCTACTTTGCGCGGCAATCGCGCACCACCGGTGAGTGGGTGCCTGTCGCCTCGCCCGATGGTGCGGTCTTCCGCCTGCGGCAACTGGATCTGGACGGCGCGGGTCCGGAGCCCTCGCGCATCTTCGCGGGACTGGGCCTGGCGGGCGGCAACTTCATTCCCGCGGGCCTGCGCTCCTTTGACGGCCAGACCTGGCGCAACGAACTAGGCGCCATCACTCTTCCCGCATCCTCGACAACCGCGGGCATCTACTGCGTTGAAGTCTTTGAAGGCGACCTTGTCGCCGGCGGCAACTTCACACAGATCGATGGCGCCAGCGTTCGTTTCATCGTGCGGCGCGTCAACGGCGTGTGGCAGCAGATGGGTACGCGACAGATCGCCACGACCCGCGATCTGTTGGTGCATGACGGCGCGCTGTACGCCGCCGGCACATTTGGCACGGGCGTCAACGGCGTCGCACGCTGGAATGGTGCGGATTGGACGACCACGGGCTTTCCGGTGGCATCAGCGTGGCGTCTGGCGATTCACAACGGGCGACTGATCGCGTCGTCCTCCACGGCCACCGACGGCTCGCTCGCCACGATTTACGAACTTCGCAGCGGCGCGTGGTTCCGACTGGGTGTCACGGATTTCGCCGAACCGCTCGCATCTCTCAACGGCACGTTGTACGCGGGCTATCGCCGCTTGAGTGGACAGGAGTTCGTCGCCAGTGTTCTCAACAGCCTCACTGGTCCCATCCCGCGTGACATGACGCTCAACGCGCAGGGCGATCGCGTGTATGTCGGGCTGACCACGCAGCGTCTGTTCTGCACCGTGCCGGTGGCGGATCCGCGTCCGCGTTTCACGTCGCCGCCGCAACTGGTGACGGCCTGCCCGGAGAGCGATGTCACAATGACCGTGCAGGTCACGCTTGATTCCGGCAGCGAGATCGTGTGGCGGCGCAACGGCGTGCCGCTGCCGCCGCAAGGTGCTGAAGGCGTGACCACCGACACGCTCACGCTCCGCCGCGTCACGGCGGCTGACTCGGGCACGTATGACGTCATCGGCATCGGGGCATGCGGAGTGACCACATCCCAGCCCGTCACCTTGAACGTCAACGAGTCCGTGTGCGTGCCGGTGTGCGGTGACATTGACTTCAACAACAACGATGTCTTCCCCGAAGAGGAAGACATCATCGCGTTCTTCCGCGTGCTGGCGGGGGGCGAGTGCACGCAGTGATGGCGGCGGGACTGCGCCACGCACCCAAGGGTGAAGCGTCGCGCGGTGTGGTCATCAGCCCAGAATCAGTCGGAAGATGAAGACGTAGGCGTTGGTGAAGGGCTCTTCGCGCAAGAAGGTGGGGGACTGCGTGGGATCACCAATGAAGGGGCGGAGCATCCAGCCCATCTGCATGCCCACGAAGGCGTAGAGCACGAGCCACGCGAGGAGCATGATGAGGTGGCGGCGGTCTTTGCGGATGAGGACGCGATACCAGCGGAGCATGACAAACTGTGCGACCACGGCGGCGATGGTGAACATGACGGCGTTGGTGAGAATCGCGGTGCGATGCGTGACGCCGGTGAAGTAGATGAACTGCGTGACGGGGGCGAGGCTGGCGAGGGCGATGGTGAGGCCGGCCTGACCGACCAGGATGGCGCGCATGGCCTCGCGGAAGTCATCGCGCAGGCCGGCGACGGTGTTGAGGACGAAGAAGGCGGGCAGCACCACGAGGCTGGTGGTGACGATGAGCAGCGGGCTCTTGATTGCGCCGAAGATGGCGAGTTGCCAGCGTTCGTCCTCGAAGACGCGCCAGCCGCCCATGGCTGCGCCGTACAGGCCGCCGGCGACGATGATGGCGCAGAGCAGGCGGAGCAGTGAAGGCTCGGGCACCCATGCGCGACGGGCGATGGCGTCGAGCAGATCGGCGACTATGCCGGGGGAATTGCCGCGAGCGAAGTTCATGGCGTGGGGTGCGAGCGATCAGACCGGCAGAAGTGTGAGCGGGCGGACTGTCACTTGAGCATGTCGGCGATGTTCTGGCCGACGCCGGAGAAGAAGTTGTCGACGCGGGGGCGGAAGAGGGTGAAGGGAGCGTTTGGGTGGCCGATGAAGGGGCGGAGGAGCCAGCCCATCTGCGCGCCGACTGCGCCGTAGAGGACGACCCAGACCCAGAAGATGATGCTTGCGCTGCCGACGCGGCTATCGACGAACTGATCGCGCTCGCTGGGCGGGCGCCAGGCCTGCGGCGCGGCTGGAATCTGCTCGGTGATGCCCTGTGCGGCGTCGGGCGTGAAGGGTTGGGCATCGTGTGCGCGGCGTTCGCTGTCGAATTCCTCTTCGGCGGCCTGTGCGGCGAGGCGGCGGAGCGTGCGGAAGAGGAAGCCCAGCCCGATGAACCCACCGACGGCGAGGAGCACGACGTTGAGCACGACCATGAAGGCGTAGCTGTCGGTGGAGAGGGTGAAGAAGCCGACGATGGGACCCATCGAGGCGGAGACGGCGAGATTGACGACGATGGCGCTGATGAGCAGACGCATGGTGGGCTTGAGGCCCAGGCGGCAGCCCACCAGCGCGTTGAAGACGTAGAGGGAGGGGAACGTGACGCAGAGGGTGAGCAGGAAGAGCGAGGGCAGTTTGATCATGCTCGAAATGGCCTGCTTGACTGCGACGTCCGGCGTTTTGTTGGCGATGGCGTACCAGGCCATGAAGAAGCCGTAGGTGGCTCCGAGCACGAGGCATGCGGGAATGAAGATGCGGGCGGGAATGGACTGGGCGTTGTCGCGCAGGGCGGCGTCGCTCGTGCGTTTGCCGCGGAGCAGGCCGTCGACGGCGGTGATGATGGTCTTCATGCAGAGTTTCCGTCGGAAGGAAATGGACAGTCCAGCATACCGCAGAACGGGATGCGCGTGTGAGCCCGGTCCGGCGTGATTTCGCGGTTTGCGTGTGTTCTCGGATGCGCACTCACGCTGCAAGGGTCGCTTTTCCCGCCGCTACACTTGCCCATGAGCCACCCTGCACCGTCGAATCATGTCAAGGCGCCCGCGAACCGTCCGAAGGACGTGGAACTGGCGAGCCAGATTTCGCCCCGTCGCAAGACCACGCAGGCGACGACCATTCCCGCGCTGGCTCATGAGCAGCTTGAGCATTTCGGCATCGATCCCAAGAGCGAGTTCGGTCAGCGGCTGAGCATGCTTGCGCAGCATCTGTACAGCGGGCACGCGGACATGCGGATGCTGTGGGACACGACGGTGCGAGAACTGGCGACGCTGCCTCGCAAGGATCGCGTGGAGCGGTTTGCGGCGCAGAAGTTCCTGTGTTATCAGCTGGCGAAGATGCTCGACACGCTGCAGCATCCGTTCCGCAAGACGTATCAGAGCCTTGTGCCCAGCACGGCGCAGCGGCTGCCGAAGGGGCCTTACCCGATTTTTGACAACGTGACGGCGATCTTCAGCGCCAAGCCGGTGATCACGCGGACGGCGACGTACATCTATGCGTGCGCTGAGTGGGTTGATGAGGCCTTCCAGGGCAAGGAGATGATGCTTGAGGTGTACTCGCGTCTTCTGAACCCGACGAACGTGAGCCTTGCGAATCACATTGTTGATATCGAGGCGGGGCCGTATGCGCACGAGTACTTTGCATGGAACTTCAACAGCGGCATGGCGGCGGTGGATGCGATTCTGTCGCACCTTGTGGGATCGCGCGACGTGATTCTCGCGAGCCGCAACGTGTATGGCGGCACCTATCAGTTGATGCACGACTGGTACGCGAAGAAGAGCAATCTTGATGTCAGCGTGAATTTCTTTGACGGGTATGACGTGGCTGCGTTCATCACCGCGCTGGACAAGGTGACGGCGGCGAATGCGGACCGCATCAAGGAAGGCCGCAACGTGTATGTGTACATCGAGAGCCCGTGCAACCCGCACGGGTATGTGCTGGATGTGCCGGGCATCTGCAAGGAAGCGCACAAGCGCGGGCTGACGGTGATCTGCGACAGCACGGTGGGCACGCCCTTCCTGCATCGGCCGTTGCAGAAGACGGACATTCTGGAGCGTCCGGACTTCATCATTCACTCGTACACGAAGGACCTTTCGGGGCATGGCAGCACGACGGCGGGCGTGGTCATCGGCCGGAATGAGCGCATGTTCATGGGCAAGCATGACAGCATGCTGGGCACCGCGCCCGATGGCAGCAAGCGGACGTATTCGTGGGATGAGACGCTGTTCTGGAACGTGTACTACGTGAAGGGCGCGTTCCTTGACAGCGACAAGGCGTATGAAGTGATCAACGGCATGCACACGCTGGAAGTGCGCATGCTGCAGAAGGTCGTGAACACGCTGACGTTCGCGGAGTTTCTGCAGAGCCACCCGGACATCAATGTGAAGAGCAATGCGGCACCGGGGAATGAAAACAGCGGCGTGCGCGAGCGCGTGATGTTTCAGGGCTTTCCCGCGCCGTTGTTCACGTTTGACTTTGAAGGCAAGAAGACGACGGGCGCGAAGGCCGCGCGTCCGAACATTGACCGGTTGACGTTCGAGCGTTTCTTTGACTGCCTTGATCCGATCTTCGGCCACCAGGTGTCGCTGGGGCAGCCCAACACCGTGGTGCTGTGTCCGGCGATCACGAGTCACAGCGAGATGAGCGAACAGGCGCTGGCCGATGCGGGCATCAGCCCGACAACGGTGCGCGTGGCGGTGGGTGCGGAAGACCCGCGCACGCTGATGGCGCACCTGATCAAGGCGGCGGAAAGCACACTGGATGCGGCGGTGCCGGGGTTCAGCAAGAAGTTCCCGACAAGCGAAGCCTGCGACGCGATGTATTTCAAGCACTACACGGCCGTGCATGAGAAGTACATGAAGAGCCAGCCGCGGATGGGCGAGTTGCTGGACTGAGTTGCGCCTCGTGCGGAGTGATCATTGAAGAGGCAGGCTCTGTGTGGGAGATCAAACCCACTGTGGAGCCTGCCTCTTTCCATATCAGGAGTTTGGCGGCACTGCAACTGGGCGGCGGGCCAGCGGGGTGTGATGACATTGAGTTCAGCAACGACGGGGTTTGTGCTGAGGATCAGGACGTTGTGGACTCTTCTGTATGCTGGGGTGGCCGGATGTTGCGTGTTCTCTGGATACGCATGCGGGGCGCGTGACTGTGCGTTACTGGACGGGTTGTGATGAAAGTTCTTGTTGCGGCGCGTGTGCTGTTGGAGCAGGTTGCGCATCTGTCGCGTACTGTTCGGTTGACGGTGCGCTTCCGCATGCGCGTCGTCGACAATCACACACCGCCGTGTGATTGACTGACAATTGAGCGGTTCAGCGTTAAGGGGGTGCCTTATGGCATCGCGCAAGACCCATTTGGGTCTGCTGTCTTGTGTCGTGGTCGCGTCATTGGCCGAATTCGCGGCGGCTTCGCCGGGATTTGAGCTTGCTCAGCATCGCCGTATTGATGTGGTGATGATTGGGGATTCCAATCAACTGTTCGGCGGCCACGGGTGGGATGAGTCATATCAGATAGCGTTGGCAGAGCGTTACGGCGTGTACGGCACGGGCTTGCACAGCCTGGGCGAGAACGGCGGTAATGGCGCCGCGGTGGGTTTGAACGCCTCGACGTTCTCGACTCTCTCGCAGGGCGGCTATTTGTACGCCGGGGCTCCGCAGGCCAGCGATGCGTTGTTGCCCGCGGCGGCAGCGTGTGTTCCTCTCAACTACGCGTTCATTCCTGCGGGTTCGACGACGACGACGAACCTGGGCATGTTTCTGCAGAGCGGACCGGGGCTGAACGTGGATGGGCCGCTTCGTGGCTTTCTTGCGACGGCTGGCTCGACGGAGTTTGCGGGGACGTTCCGCATCAGTTTCCGGCGCGAGGCTCCGCCCTTCAACACGCTGGTGCAATCCGCGCCGCTGACGACGAGCGGTCCGGCGGGCAGTGTGATCTGGCATGTGCTCGATCTGCCTGCGGGCACGCGCGGATCGGTCATCAGTCTGCGCACGCCGGGATTTGCAACGCCTGTGTCGGGTCCGTTCATGGGTCTGTACGCGCGGGTGATTGACACATCGCGTGACCGGGGTGTGAGCGTGCACACGCTGTATGGGCGTGGCAGCCAGAGTCTGCGCAGCATGGCTGCGGCGATGCAGGGCATGCAGTCGACGGGGCTGGGTGAGTTTCTGGATGCGATCGTGCAACAGCAAGGCGAGTCGACGCCGCATGTGATCGTGCGGATCAACTCGGGCTTGAATGATCGCAATGAGACGCTGGCGAGTCTGGGGCCAGCGAATGTGCAGGATGGTGACAGCGCGGAGGCGTTCGCTGACAACGCCGTGGCGATCATCGCCGCGCTGCAGCAGGCGTGGACTTCAAAGGGGCTGCCTCTGGAGGGGCTTCGCTTCGTGCTGACATCGTCGCATCCGATCTCGACGCCGAACGATCCGGAACTGGCGAGTTACGCGGCGGCGTTGCCTGGCGTGGCGAGCCGCTTTGCGCCTGGTCTGGTGACAGCGGTGGCTCTGGAGGAGTTGATCAGCGCGGACACGATGCTGAGCCGCGGGTACTACACGAATCCGGGTGATCGATTTCACCTGTCGCGTGCGGGCTTCCTTGCGCTGACGCAACTCGAAGTGGATGTGGTGATGGGGTGCGACACCATCGACTTCAACAACAACGCCGTCTTTCCCGAGGATCAGGATGTCATCGACTTCTTCAACGTGCTCGCGGGTGTGGAGTGCCCGCTCTGCGGCGACATCGATTTCAACAACAATCGTGTGTTTCCTGAGGATCAGGATGTGATCGACTTCCTGCATGTGCTGGCGGGCGGGTCGTGCTGAGGCCCGCGAAGGGAGCCCGCGGGTGGGCTGCGTGTTGGCCCTTTATATTGATGGGATGAGCGCGACTTGCTCGTGATTGGATTATGTTTGGACAACTTGGCACGAAACGGCTCGCATTGGCGGGCCGTTTTCTTTGCTCCGAGGGCGGAGATTGGCAGGTTGATGGGAATCTGGCAGATTTTGCGTGCAGTGGGAAGCGCGAAGGGGTATATTGACGGTCGGATACTTCTCTGGAGAAAAAGGAGCCCCTCCATGGTCATGCGTATGTCGTCGTTGGTTGGCTTGTTGGTCGCGTGTGCTGGTGCAGTCGCCCAGCCGGTTTTGGTCATGCACAGTCTGATCGACGCTGACTTGTCGGCGGACGGGAACAAGGCGGTGGGGCTGATCTTTGATGGGCAGGCGGAGGAGTATCGCATCTACACGTGGCAGCGCGGCGCGGGGTACACGCTTGTCTCGGCGCCGGGGATCGGCGCAGAGTCGGTGCGCGCTTCGGGTGACTTGACGGTGCTGACGACGGGGCTGCTCAACACGGGGAACTGGGGTGATCTGAACTGCTTTGCCGGGTACTGCGCGTTCGAGGGCTCGGGATGCACGCTGGGAGATCCGCTGCCGGCGCCGAGTCCGTGCCAGATTCCGAACATCGCGCATCGCTGGACGAGCGCGTCGGGTTGGACGAGTCTGGGTTCGCTGCCGCGGACGCTGGATGCGGCGACCAATCGCTTCTTTGGCGGGACGCGCTGTGACACGTCGATCAACACGGCGAACGATGTTTCGGGCGACGGGCGCTATGTGGTGGGTGGTGCGTGGGTGAGCGGGCTGTTCAACTCGTCGGGCGGACCGTCGTTTGGCGTGTGCGGCAATCTGCGTGCGTTCATTTCTGATGCGACGACTGGCGTGATGAATGCTCTGCCGCTGCAGTCCGACAACGCGGGCAGTTCTCGCGCGGACAGCATCAACGGGGATGGCTCAGTGATCACGGGGTATGACGAAGGGCCGATTCCCAGTGAGTTCGGGCCCTTTGACGGGCGGCGCATCTGCGTGTGGACCAACGGCGTGTCGACGATCATCGACGGTTTGTCCGCCAGTTCGGCAACGTACCCGGTGAATAGCGCGGGCACGGCGATCGTGGGCGCGCCCAACCGCCAGTTCAACATGCCCACGTTCGGCATTGATGATCTGCAACTGGTGAAGTGGACGCGGCAACCCGACAACTCGTGGACGCCCGCCGCTCTGGGCCGGCCGGTGGATTACTTTGACGGCATTGAGACCAAGCCGCTGAGTTTCCTGCTGCCGGTGGCTGTGAGCGATGACGGCAACACGATTGTCGGCAATGCGACGTTCGGCTTCAGCTTCTTTGACCGCGTGAGTCGCCCGTTCATCTGGCGCGCCGGCGTGAACGGCGGGGTGCCGATGGACCTTAACACCTACTTGGAGCAGATTGCGCCGGGCACGAACATCCTGCCGCCCGGGCACACGATTACGCGCATCAGCGGGTTGAGCGCGGATGGTTCGGCGATCGGCGTGGCGACCAGCGACGTGCGGACGACGTGCGGCTCGCCTGACGTCGCGCTGCCTGGTGGTGGTGCGGGCGTGCTGTATCTGAACGGGACAACCCCGGCATGCAGCGCACCGACGCTGGCCTTCCCGGTGCGTGATGCGGTGTCGCTGCAGTACACGCCGTTTGGCGTGGCGCTGAATGCGTTCGTGTCGGGCGCGTGGCCTCTGACGTATCAGTGGCAGCGCGAGGATCCGGCGAATCCTGGTCAGTGGATCAACCTGACCGAGGCGTGCGCGGGCTTTGTGTTCGGCAGCGAGTGGAACTACGAGGGCGTGAACAAGTCGCAGTTGCGCGTGGGACAGAACACGTGCGGCAACGGTCGTGACGGCAACTACCGCGTGATCGTGTCGAACGACTGCGGCACGCTGATCAGTCCGCCTGCGAATGTGACCTTCACGCAAGGCACGGTGGTGACGCAGCAGCCCGCACCGATCAACGTGTGCGTGCCGCAGTCGGCATTCACGTTTGCGGTGGGTGTGACGAGCTCGTCGGACCTGCTGTCGCAGTGGGAGATCAAGTCGGCGAGTGGCTCGGGTGAGTTTGAGCCGCTGGCGGACGGCGCGCTGCTTGGACCGGATGGTCGCACGCTGGAGGTTTCGGGCTCGACGGGGCAGTTCCTGAGCGTGCGTCCCGGTGCATTCCCGACGGCGAGCGCGTATCTGGTGCGGTGCGTGTTCCTGAGCCCGTGCGGCAACGCGACGAGCGACGCCGTGGCGTTGAACATCGGCGGGCCCAACTGCGGCTCGCAGTGTGACTCGATTGACTTCAACAACAACCAGGTCTTCCCGGAAGATCAGGACGTGATTGATTACTTCAGCGTGCTGGCGGGCGGCGAATGCTCGACGTTCTTCTGCAACGACATCGACTTCAACAACAACTACGTGTTCCCTGAAGACCAGGACGTGATTGACTTCTTCAACGTGTTGGCGGGTGGGGAGTGTCTGTAAGGAAAATGGCTAAATGGTCAAATGGCCAAATGGCCAAATGTGAGTGATGGCGGGCGCTCAAGGAGACTTGGGCGCCCGCTTTTTTATTTGGCCATTTGGTCATTTAGCCATTTGGCAATTTGGCTACCGCCTACGCCTTCAGCGTGGACTGGCCGACGGTCTGCACCGTGACGTTGCCCCAGCGGCGGTGGGCGGCGTAGGTGTTGAGTTGATCGAGGGTGACGGCGTCGATTTCGGCGGCCATTTCATCGAGTGTGCGCGGGCGGCCGAGGCGGCGATAGTCGGCGGCGATGGCGGTGGCGCGGGCGCCGGCGCTTTCGCCACTGAAGACGAGGCTGCTCTTCATGCCGATCTTGGCGCGTTCGAACTCCTGCTGGGTGACGGCACCGACGGGGGAGGTGATGCGGTCCATCTCGGCGCGCAGGACGTCGAGACTTTCCTGGGCGCGCTGCGGGGTGGTGCCGACGTACGCGGCGATGGTGCCCCAATCCTTGTCGCCTCGGTAGCCGGCGCTGACGGCGTAGCAGAGGCCGCGCTTTTCGCGCACCTCGCTGAAGAGGCGGCCTGACATGCCGCCCGAGAGGACGTTGATGAGGAGTTTCTCGAGGACGGAGTCGGGTGAGGTTTCGCTGGGGGCGTCGGCGATCCAGACGATCTGGACTTGTGCGCTGGGATCATCTTCGTGGGCGTAGCCGCGGGGGCCGACGGGACCGATGACGGGGACGGGAGCGGTGCCCGTCCAGTTGGCGAGGAGCGCGTTGAGTTGTGCTTCGAGGGCGTGGGGGTCGATATCGCCGGCGAAGGCCAGGATGCTGCCGCGCGGAAGGGCATGGGACTGCCAATGCGCGAGCACTTTGTCGCGCGTGCAGGCTTCGAGGCCGGGCTTGGTGCCCAGACCTGAGCGATTGATGGGTGCTGGTTGATGGCGGGTGCGAGCGGCGATCATGGCGCGCTCCTGCGGATCGTCCTTGAGGCTGTCGATGGCTTGGGCTGCGAGGTCCTTGCTTGCGGCGAGGGCGTCGTCGTCCATGGCGGGGGTGCGGACCATGTCGACGAGGAGCGGGAGGGTGCGTTCGACGCTTTTGCCGAGCATGGATGCGCTGACGACCATGGCGTAGGTGCCGACGTTGGCGGCGCGGTTGCTGCCGATGCGATCGAATGCGTCGGCGTCTTCTCGACTGGTGCGACCGCCGCAGCCGCGGAGTAGGAGTTCTTCGATGAGCGTGGAGACGCCTTCGAGTTCAACGGGGTCGGTGGCGGAACCGCTGGGGAGGAGCCAGGTCATAGCGGCGGAGCGCACGCCGCCCATGGGTTCGACGATGAGGGGCATGCCGCAGGCCAATGTTCGGACGGAGATAGGCATGTGCGAGCGTAAGCGAGCGAGGGTGCGCGGGTGGAGCGGGCTGAGCGAGCGAAGTTGAGAGGCATGCGCGGCATTTGTCGCATGGAGAGGATCGGCACGCAGCCGTGAAGGAGGCATCATGCGCTTGTCAGGTGTGGTCATCGCGTCTTTTTGTGCGTTCGGCGTGTTTGGCGCGTCATCGGCACGGGCTCAGCACTACAACGACGGTCAAGGTCGAGAGTGGCGGCACATGCCGTCGACGACGGGGCTGTCGTGGAATCAGGTGGCGACGGTGTGTCCGACGGATGGCACGACGCCTTGCGCAGGAGTGATCTCCGGTCGCGACATGAACGGCTGGCGATGGGCGACGCGCGACCAGGTTCGCGGGCTCTTTGCGACATTCACGCCTGACATGCTGTCGGCACCGTGCGTCGGCGGGTCTCAGTACGCGGCGGTTGGCATCTATGCGCTTGGGGGCGGGGTGATTGCGCCCACGTGGAGCGCGTACACGACATTTGGCGGATCGCTGTTTGTGAACGGGTGGACGGCGACCGCGCCGGCGGCGGGACAGGGCGGGCTTGCATCGGCGAGTGCGAACTATCCGGTGTTTGACGGTTCGTTCTGTGTGACGGGAGCGGCCAGCGCGGCGAATGTGATCAACTTCACGGGTGTTTGGATGTGGCGGCCTGTCGGCTGCACGCTGCCCACGGTTGTCACGGGGCCGGTGACGGCCACGGGCTGCGCGGGGCGGACGGTGACACTGCAAGTGGTGGCAACCAGCGCGGTCGCGATGGCGTATCAATGGAGGCGCGAGGGTGTGGCACTGGACACCGAGGAACATCCCAGCGCGGGGACGGCGACGCTTGCGCTGGTCAATGTCAGCGCGGCTGATGCGGGGCGGTATGACTGCGTGATCAGCAACGCATGCGGGAGTGTGCTGACGGCGCAGGCACAGGTGCATGTGGCGGATTCCTGCTGTGATTCGATCGATTTCAATGGGAACGGCGTGTACCCGGAAGACGCGGACGTGATGGAGTTTCTGAGCGTGATTGGCGGCGCGACATGCGCGACGTGCAACGACATCGACTTCAACAACAACGGCGTGTATCCGGAGGATGCGGATGTGATGGACTTCCTTCACACGCTTGCAGGCGGAGTGTGTTCATGATGAAGCACGCATGAGGACGCGCAGATGCGCGTTGGATGCGCGAGATGCGCGCGATGAGGAGTCGTCGATGTGGAAGAACTGTCTTGCGCGCCAAGTTCTTCACAAATTTTTTTCCACACTCAAGCACAAGTGTGGAAACTTCCGATATGCTGTATGTCATCATGGGTCGCAAGGAATCGGCGCGCCGCGCCGTGTGCGACTCGATCAGTAGCCAAGGAGCTCATCAATGGCGAAGAAAGCTGCTAAGAAGAAGGCCAAGAAGAAGGCCGCCAAGAAGAAGGCCTGAAGCCGACCTGGCTCGTGAGCGGTTGGCCTTGTGCTGACGCGAGCGATGCCGGGACATCTTGGTTGGTCCGACAGGACCACTTCCCTGTCTAAGCCCCTCGGGGCGCGTCGCTCGACAAACCACGCCATACAAGGCGAGAGCACGAGCAAACCCGCGTTGAACACAGCGCGACAAGCATCGGTGCCCGCGACGGCGAAGATCGAGCACGAAACATGACAGAACGACGACCATGGGGCTGCACGACGCGGCCCCATGGTTGTTTTTGGGGAAAAGCACTTTGGAATGGGGACTTGGGACCGTTACTTGCGGCCCAGAACGTAGTAGAGGATGAGGCCGATGACGGGCAAGAGCAGGATGACCAGCAGCCAGAGCACTTTGCCGCCCAGGCTCTTGCCGCTTCGGATGATCTCGATGGCGGCGATGACCCAGAGGATGAGATGGAGAAGGCCGAGGAGGTAGGTGGCGTTGGTGGGCATGGATGAAAGATAGAGGAACCGCGGCGAGAACGGTGGCCTCTGAAGGTGGGATTGTGATGTGAGGCGAGTGGGGTCGATTCCGCGCGTCGATGAGGTGTTGATCAGGCGAGGACGCGGCCGGCTTCATCGAGGACGGCGCGGGCGGCTTGGGCGGTGGGGGCCTCGGCGATCAGGCGCATGATGGGTTCGGTGTTGCTGGCGCGGACGTGCAGCCAAGCTTTGCCGGCGAGGGGGCCCGTGGTGAAGTTGACCCAGGCTCCGTCGCGCAGGTCGACTTGCTGGTTGCTGTAGGCTTTGGCGATCTTCTCGATGGCGGGCTGGGCGTCTTCCTTGCGAGCGAGATCGACCTTGCGCTTTTCGATGGCGTAACTGGGGATGGATGCGGCGATGCTGCTGAGGGGTTGGCGTTGCTGGTTGAGCAGCCAGACCACCAGGCCCATGCCAGCGAGGGAGTCGCGCACGTAGCAACTGCGTGGCCAGATGGTGCCGCCGTTGCCTTCGCCGCCGGCGATGGCGTTCTCGCGCTTCATGACTTCGACGACGTTGGCTTCGCCCACGGGGGTGCGGAGGACGCGAGCGCCGAACTTGGCGGCGACATCTTCGAGCATGCGCGAGGTGCTGAGGTTGGTGACGAGCACGTCGGCTTCGCGGCTGTCGCGCTTGCGGCCTGAGAGGATGGCGAGGGCGCTGAGGGCGAGCGTGTACTCCTCGCCCACGTAGCGGCCTTGTTCATCGATGAGTGCGAGGCGATCGGCATCGGGATCGAGAGCGAAGCCCGCGTGGCAGTTGTGAGCGCGGACGATGTCGCACAGGCCGCCCTTGCCGGAGAGATTTTCGGCGGTGGGTTCTGGCGGGTGGGGGAAGAGGCCGGCTTGCTCACCTGTGTGATTCGCATTGACCTCGACGACGTCGCAGCCGATGCTGCGCAAGAACATGGGCGCGGTGCGACTGCTGCTGGCGTTGACGCAATCGACCGCGACGCGAATGCCGCGACCGATGCTCGAGGGCATATCGGTGAGGCCTGAGTCCTGCATGGCGGCGAGGACGCGCTCGACGTGGGTTTCGGCGGCTTCGTCATCGCGCGAGAGTGCGCCGAGGTGCTGCCATGTGGTTTTGCCATCGAGTGCGCTGCCGCCGCGTTCGAAGAGTGCGATGATTTCGTTGGCGAGTGTGGCTGGTGGCGCGCAGCCCGCCGCGCCGTGGATGCCGCCTTCGGCGAGGAGGCACTTGAGGCCGTTCCACTGCTGGGGATTGTGGCTGGCGGTGATGACCATGCCTGCACCGACTTCGTTTTTGCTTGCGAGTTCGCGCGCGTGCCAGTCGGTGTTGACGGCGACGGTGGGGGTCATGGCGATGCCAAGATCGATGACATTGCAGCCGCTGCCCAAGAGCCCTGCGATGGCAGCGGCGTGAATGGTCTCGCCGCCGCGACGACCGTCGCGACCGAGAACGACGCTGATGCGCTTGCCTGGGTTGCGAGCGCGAAGAACGGAGCCGAAGCAGCCCGCGAATCGCGCTGCGACTTCAGCGGAGAGGGTTTCACCAACGACACCGCGACAACCACTGACAGAGAGCATCAATCGAGCCATGGGGGAGTGTACGAAAGGAGAGCGGAGAACAGAGAACGGAGAACAGAGAACCGGACGCAGAGAGCGAGATCGGGAGGGGGGCGATGGGTTTGGGACTTCAAGTCTTCTATTCGTGAGTGGGGCTGTGCGAAACTCGCGGTGGGGCGATGCCGAAACGCGTGGTATGCGGTCTGATGAGACATTCTGCGGCTGTGAACCGACGCGTGTTCAGCAAGCGTGCGATGCACAGACGTGTCCGTGCTGCAAGCCCAAGCGGCGTGAGTTTGCGTATGCGACGCTGCGCAGCGCGCATGGGTGGATTGTCGCGTATGCGCTGGTGATGTTGTTCTTTACTGGGTGGGCGATGCCTGGCGCGATGGCCGGCGAGACGTTCGAGCACATCGCGATGTTTGTGTGCGGGTGGTGCGCGACGGTGCTGATCACGCTGGCGTTTGTGGGATCGGTCACGCGCGAAGAACATCGGCCTGGGCAACGCATCGGGCTCTCGTGGCTGGGGGCGTGGGCGGGGATATCGAGTGTGGCGATGGCGGGATTGCTGGGTGTGCTGGTGCAGATGTATGTGGTGTGACGGAGCGCGCGATCACGGGGCAGATGGAACATGCATATGAAAAAACCCGCGTGAAGATCACGCGGGTTTTGGCATGGATGACCGGGGACTTAGTTCTTGAGCCAAGCCGGGCAGGGCGCGGCCTTGTCGGTGGGCACCACGTGGACCTTGCGGCCTTGAAAGGTGACCGTGCCGTCGGCGACGGCGTACAGGGTGTCGTCCTTGCCCATGCGGACGTTGAAGCCGGCCTGCATGGGGGTGCCGCGCTGGCGGACGATGATGGAACCGGGCTGCGCGACTTCGCCGCCGTAGAGCTTGATGCCCAGGTACTGCGGGTTGCTATCGCGACCGTTCTTGGTTGAGCCTTGGCCCTTCTTGTGTGCCATGACGAAAAGTCCTTCCACCTGATTGGCCGCGATCGGGGGCGATTCCACCGAATCTTTTCGCGCCGGGCCTAGACGATAGCGCGCGAGTGAGGCGATGTCGAGTGGGGAGTGCGGGTGTGGATACCTATCTTTATACGAACATTGTTGCCGCTGGGGGCGTGGCGAGGCTCTGACCGATGTATAGATAGGATAGGGACCGGTCGCGGAGCGACGGGGGCCCGCTCTTGCTCGTGTAAGTCTATGTTTTCCAAGGAGTTCGCCATGGATGGCATCGCTCCCGTGTGTGGGTATGGCTGTCGGGTTCGTCATCGCGTGCCGATGGGGCGTCGTGCGGCTTGGATTTCGGTCTGGCTGGCGGGGTCGCTGGCGGTATCGATGCAGGCGACGGGGTGTGGCGGGAAGAGCGGGACCAAGCCGCGTGAGGTGGATACCTCGATCGCGTCGCTGTTGGATGGTCCGGGGGCGAACCAGCGCGGTGAGATCATGATTCTTGATCCGCGCGAGGCGACGACGGAAGAACAGAAGGCGGCATGGGCCAAGCAGGCGGCGCTCAACTACGAGGCGCTGATGCAGCAGCAGCCCGAACTTCGCGAGCGCGAACCGGTGGCGGCGGCGGACGTGATGGGCCAGCCCGGCGAGCAGACGCAGCAAGCAGCCAGTGAGACGACGAGCATTGCGGATGCGCCGGCGGCGCAGGTGAACGATGCGACACAGGTTGCCACGCAAGATGCGCCCGCAACGGGGCTGGATGCGATGGTGGGTGGGGCGACGGAAACTGCACCCGCAACTGCTACTGCATCAGCGCCCGGGCCTGAAACGAGTGCAGCGCCTGCGCCCGCGCAGGTTGAGACAGCGGCGCCTCCAGCGCCGGTTGATCCGCTGGTGGATACTGCATCGCGCATGGCGGCGCTGCTGCGACAGACTGATGCATCAGGCAAGGCGCTGATCACGGATCTTGCGGCGATTCTGCCGGTGGAATCGATGCGGGCGGGTGTGCTTGCAACGTTGGGCGATGCGGGTAATCCGCTTGCGAGCTTGAGCGATGAAGACAAGAGCACGCTGATCGCCGCGAGAGATCGGCTGCTGGCGGACCCGAGTAATGCGAGCAATGACCTCATCAAGAGTCTGCGGCCGGCGAGCGGGCTGATGATTCTGCGGACCGCGCTGTGCACGCGCGTGGAGGGATTCGGGCGGTTTGATCCGTACAGCACAAGCACGTTTGTGCAGGGGCGCACGCTGCGAGCGATTGTGTATGTGGAGCTTGACGGTTTTGCGACGCGTCCGGCGCGGGACAGCGACCCGGTGATGAGCAATGTGGCGATCGGCGATCAGGTGAGCGTGGATCTCACGCAGTCATTGAGCCTGTATCACGATGCGGATGATCTGCTGGCGTGGCATCGCCCGGCGCGGGGCGTGATTGAAACCAGCCGCAACAAGCGGCGGGATTTCTACCTGATTCAGCAGATTGATCTGCCGCCCACGCTGACGGTGGGGCGGTACAACCTGAAGGTGACGGTGACGGACCGAACGACGCAGGCGCAGGCGGAGGCGATCATTCCGATTGAGATTGTGGCGCATGAGTCGGCGCTGCGGGGAAGGTGACGCTCACTGGACAGAGCGAAGCACTTCGTTGTAAATCGCGTCGCTGGCACGGAAGTTCGTGGTGCGGAGCCGTGCGATCGCTTCGCGCACGTCGATGAGCTTCTTCTGATGGGCGTCAAGCAACACGCCGAGCGTTCCTTGCACGTCAAGGCCGCGCAGCGTCGCTTCGCGTCGCGCGGCGAGATCGTCAAGCAGCACAAGCACGGACTCGCCGACGCCAGCATACTCGTGTGCGAGACTGATCGCTGACGCTTCGCCCAGATCAATGCGCGGCATCGCACTGATTTCGCGAGGCTCACGAATTTCCAGCCATGGAGGTAGCTTCTCGAGCCAGGTTCGCACCACGGCGGGCGATTGCTCCGCGCTCAGTTCGCTCATGACCTGCGGGGTCGTGACCAGTCGCGTATAGAGCGCGGGCAGTACATGCTCGTATTCAACGAGCACCAGATATCGAAGGGGCGATGTGTCCGAGAGCACGATCATGATGCGGCGCGTGAAGCGTGGCCGCGGACCTTTGCAATCTCTGCTCGCATCTCATCCACTGAGATGAAGTCGATGCCGTGGCGCTTGAGGATGCCGTCAAGTGCATAGCGGTCCACGCCAAGCATCGTCCGCAGCTGAGGTCCGGTGATCAGCTCGTCGCGATAAAGCTGCACGAGGGCCGCTTCGCGAAATGCCGCAGCGGGTTCCAGCCCGGCTGCCCGCAACGCCGCTTCCACTTCTAATGGGATGACGACCGACACGTCCATGCGTAATTGTATGCGGCGTATGGCTTTAGGGCGAGACTGCGCCAGTTCTTCGAGCGGGCTGTTCTCCCGCGTTTACTTTGCCGACGGGGAAGCTGCGCCCGCATCAACCAGCCGAATCACATGATCCGGCCCGTTGAGCACGACATACAAATCGCGCGGCAGGGCTTTGCCTGCGGCGTCGGTCTTCTTGGGGCCCCACACAACATCGCGCACGCGCCCCTGGCCGTAGAGCACTTCTTCGTGCTCGGTGACTTTGCCGTCGATGACGCGGACGCGGCGGACGCAGGCCATGGAGAGGCCGCCTGCGAAGAAGTCGGTCTCGTTCCAGTTGTCTTGCGGCTGCGGATCGTTGATGAGCGCATCACCACCGGCGAGGCCGCAGGCGCCCAGTGACGGCAGCCAACGGAGAGCGGGCAGCTTGATGTCTTTGTCAGCGGCGCGAGCGTCGAGCTCGGGCCACGGCGTGCGGAAGGGCGTGTCGGCGTAGTTGATGCTGTAGGCGACGAGCGGCCAGCCGTAGTTGGCGCCGACGGTGACGTGGTTGAACTCGTCGCCGCCGCGTGGGCCGTGTTCGGTGTTGTAGAGATTGCCCTTGGCATCGAACGCGAGGCCTTGGGGGTTGCGATGGCCGAAGGACCAGATGCTGGCCATGATCTTGTCGTTTTCGCTGACGCGACTCACGAAGGGGTTGTCGGTGGGGATGCGACCATCATCGTGCAGGCGGTGGATCTTGCCATTGTGGCGTGTGAGCTCCTGCGAGTGGTCCTGCTGACCGTGGTCGCCGATACCGATGTACACATAGCCGGCGCGGGGCTTGTCGCCGATGGCGGGATCGAACGCGATGCGGCAGCCAAAGTGCACACCTGCGTTGGTGACGTAGTTTTCCGGGCGACTTTCGAAGATGGTCTCTTGGTTGGAGAAGGTGTAGGCGCCGGCGGACTTGGCATCGGGCGTCAGCTTGCCTCGTACAACCTTGGTCGCGATCGCGCGGCGCTTTTCGCCTTTGTCGTTGGTGCGTTCGAGGAAGTCAGTGAAGCCGATGTAAACCCAGCCGTTGGTGGCGTAGTCGGGGTGCAGTTCGACATCGAGCAGGCCTGCCTGGCCGCGATCGCTCACCTGCGGAATGCCTGCGACGGGCTGACTGAGCGTGCCGTCGGCATGCAGCACGCGCATGGTGCCGCGCTTTTCGTTGATGATCATCGCGCCGCGCAGCGACTTGACTTGTGCGTCGTTTGGCACGAAGGCGATGGCCCATGGCGTGTTGAGCTTGGTGTTGCCATTGTGGCCTGCGACGCGTTCGATGCGGAAATTGCGATGCTGTGTGGTGAAGACGTGCGATGGGTCTTTGGCGGCGTCGTCAGGCGTGACGTTGTTGTTGCTGCGCCAGGCTTTGTGCTGCAGTTCGCGAATGTGCACAACCAGCGACCAGATCTTCTCGTCGCTCAAAGAACCCTTAAAGGGTTCCATGCCGCCCTGGGGCACGCCCTCTTTGATGGCGTTGAAGTAGCGGCGATCGATCTCGTCGCCCTTGACGTGATCGAACACGTCATCGAGCAGGAGCGAGGGCGTGCCTGCGGGGCCGCCGCTGCCGTCTTTGCTGTGGCAGCTCGCACACATGTTGTTGAAGAGCTCGGCGGTCGCGCCGCTGCCGCCGATGAAGGTTTGTGAGAACGCGCTCGCGGCGGAGCCAGCGAGCGCGAGGAGGGCGACAACCAAGCAAGTGCGTGCGTGCGTCATGACGCAACGGTACGACGGCGAGCGAGCGCATGCTGTGAATGGGTGGTTCAGCGGCGACGTCGTGCGGCGAAAACAACGCACAAAGACATCCCAAAGACAGTCCCGGGCGTGGGTATCGTGGCGATGAAGGAGACGTATTCGCGCTCGGTGGTGGTGCCGATGGGGCGGGTGGCAACGCCGACCACGGTGCTGCCGTCGGCGGAGACGCCGCTCGTGAGGATGGGGGTGAGGGTGCCGAGGTTCACGCCGTTGGAGGTGAGGTAAGTCGCGAGGGAGAAGGCTTGGCCGTCGATCCAGATGGCGGCGAAGGCGCTGCCGACGGAACTCATGTTGGTGGTGAAGTTCACGAGGTCGAGGTTGTTGCCAGCGGCGCCAACGAGCACGCGGCCGGTGGTATCGCTGCCTGCGACGAATGTACTGATGGCGTTGTTGGGCCTGACGAGCACCCTGAAGACGCCGTCCCGCCAGATGACTGGCAGGCCGGAGTCATTCGCGACCGGAGTAGGCCCCGCCAGAAATCCCACGACAGTTCTGCCGTCACCTGATATCGCCGTCGTGCGAGGCACGTTGCTGCCTCCGGCCGGGACTGGCAGTGCGGCGCTGCCAGCGCCCTCGGTCCAGATCGAGGCGTTGGAGGCGCCGCCGCTTCCTGGACTTTGAAAGTGCGTGGCGCGCCGCCCGTCAGCGGACATGGTGTTGCTTGCGGGATACGCCCCGGTGGTCTGCGCGAAACCTGTGAGGGCGACGGGCGACGATCCGGCGTCGTAGACGTACACGCTTCCCCAGGTATCCAATGGACGGGCGAAACCGAAGACGCGACTGCCGCTTGCGGAGACGCCGTTGAAGACGCCGCGGAGCGGTTGGCCATTGGGGCCAGCGGTCAGCAAGGGCGTTTCGAGTGTCGGCGACGTGGTGGCGGTGCGCCACACGGCGGGGGTGCCGGGGTGTGTCGTGAAGCTAGCAAAGTTCCCGGCGGAACCGACGATGGTCGAGCCGTCAAACGACGCGGCGACAGCGCGCCCCGCGCCGTTGAGCACGGGGAGATCGCTGCGTGTCCATTGATTGCCGACGCGACGCCAGACATAGGGCTTTTCGTCAGGGGTCAGAATGGTGTTGCTGCTGCCCACGATGACGTTGCCATCGCCCGAGATGCCGCGTGCGAGGGCCTTCAGACTCGGATCGGCGGCGCCGGGAATGTCGGAGGGAAGGAGCGTCAGCGAATACGTCTGGGACCACGCACTTGGGGTAAACAACCCCAGCACACAAGCCGCTACCCACGCGACGATGGATCCGGCGAAGGCCGTCGTGCCTGCATGATGCTCGCTTTGCATGTTGCGTCTCCCGCGATCGATTGGATTGACCCTCTCGTTAACCGTTTACCGGGAGGCATGAGCAAAGTTGTGGCTTCCCGTCGAAATCCTGTGATTTTGCTGCCAAGTCGGCAGTCTGGGCAGGGGCATGGCCAATTTCGGCAACTGGCGGTAAGCGGCTGTAGGTGTTGAGTTTGCAAGAATTCACGGATTTTCATGAAGTGGCACGGTCTGGAACCAGGCTTGGCCGGCACCGCACGGCAGTCAGCTAAGTGCCCTATTTGCAGCATCTAACGGCGAGTCGTCAACCTCGCTGCAATACCTGTTTGCCGCTATCCGATATTGTGTGATCGAGGATGCGACGCTGCCTGCGAATCGTGCGTGTAGCTGACCATCTTCGGAGGCATCTGAGTCGTATAGATAGGTGTGGCGATCGCATTTCGGGTCGCTCATCAGGAAGGAAGCAGAAACATGTTTGAACGCTTCACAGATCGTGCCCGCAAGGTCATGGCCCTCGCCAACCAAGAGGCGCAGCGACTCAACCACGAATACATCGGGACCGAACACATTCTGCTGGGCCTCGTCAAGGAAGGCAGCGGCGTTGGCGCCAACGTCCTGCGCAATCTGGATGTCGACCTTCGCAAGGTTCGCCTCGAGGTCGAGAAGCTGGTGCGCGCCGGACCGGAAATGGTCACCATGGGCAAGCTGCCTCAGACGCCGCGTGCCAAGAAGGTGATCGAGTACGCCATCGAAGAAGCCCGCAACCTGAACCACAACTACGTCGGCACCGAGCACCTGCTGCTTGGTCTGCTGCGTGAACACGACGGCGTGGCGGCGCAGGTTCTCATGAACCTGGGCCTCAAGCTCGAAGAAGTGCGCGAAGAGGTGCTCAACCTGCTGGGTGCGAGCAACGAACAGCGCGAGGAAAACACGGGCGGCGGTTCGACTCCTGAACCGGGCGCGGGCAAGGACCCGATCGCGAGCAGCGCTCAGAGCGGCGCGACGCCCGCGGGCAAGCGTGGTCGCAGCCAGACTCCGGCGCTCGACAGCTTCGGTCGTGACCTGACGGAACTGGCGCGCGAAGGCCAGCTTGATCCGGTGATCGGCCGCATGACGGAAATCGAACGCGTTGTGCAGGTGCTCTGCCGGCGCACGAAGAACAACCCGGTGCTGCTGGGCGAAGCCGGCGTGGGCAAGACGGCCATCGTCGAAGGTCTGGCGCAGAAGATCATCTCGGGCGACGTGCCTGAGATTCTCAGCGACAAGCGTCTGGTCGTTCTCGATCTGGCGATGATGGTCGCGGGCACCAAGTACCGCGGTCAGTTTGAAGAGCGCATCAAGGCGGTGATGAACGAAGTCCGCAAGGCCAAGAACGTGATGCTGTTCATCGACGAACTGCACACGCTGGTTGGTGCGGGCGGCGCGGAAGGCGCCATCGACGCCAGCAACGTGCTCAAGCCCGCCTTGGCGCGTGGCGAAATCCAGTGCATCGGTGCAACGACCTTTGACGAGTACCGCAAGTACATCGAGAAGGACGCCGCTCTTGCTCGCCGCTTCCAAGCCATCACGGTCGATCCGCCCAACAGCGAGCAGACGATCCTGATCCTGAAGGGTCTGCGCGAGAAGTACGAACAGCACCACAAAGTGCGCTACACCGAAGCCGCCATCAAGGCCGCGGTGGAACTGTCGGGCCGTTACATCACGGGCCGCGTGCATCCTGACAAGTCGATCGACGTGATCGACGAAGCGGGCGCGCGTGTTCGCCTGAAGACCATGACCAAGCCGCCGAACCTTGCGGACATTGAGGCCGACATCGAGCGCCTCAGCGTCGAGAAGGACGAAGCGGTTCGCGCTGCGGACTATGAAAAGGCCGCGGAACTGCGCGACAAGGCCGAGCAGCTTCGCAAGAAGAAGGAAGAGATCCAGAAGGAATGGCGCGCCAAGAGTCAGGAAGCCATGGGCACGGTGGATGAGGACATCATCGCCGAGGTCGTGAGCAAGATGACGGGCGTGCCGCTCAAGCGTCTGGAGAAGGACGAAGCCGCGCGTCTGCTCAAGCTCGAGCAGGAACTGCACAAGAAGGTCATCAGCCAGGACGACGCCGTCAAGGCCATCAGCAAGGCGATTCGTCGCGCTCGCGCCGGCCTGAAGGATCCCAAGCGTCCGATGGGCAGCTTCATCTTCCTGGGCCCGTCGGGCGTGGGCAAGACGCTGCTCAGCAAGGCGCTGGCGGAGTTCATCTTCGGCGACGAAGAAGCTCTGGTGCACCTTGACATGTCTGAGTACATGGAGAAGCACAACGTCAGCCGTCTGGTGGGCGCACCTCCGGGCTACGTGGGCTATGAAGAAGGCGGCCAGCTCACGGAGAAGATCCGTCGTCGGCCCTACAGCGTGGTGTTGCTCGACGAAGTCGAGAAGGCGCACCCCGATGTCTTCAACATGCTCCTCCAGATCATGGAAGAAGGTCGCCTGACGGACAGCTTCGGGCGCAACGTCGACTTCAAGAACACCGTCATCATCATGACGTCCAACCTCGGTTCGGACATCATCAAGGGTGGTGCGGGCTTCGGATTCGGCAAGCGCACCGAAGCGACGGACTACGACAACGTGAAGAGCGTGTTGCTGAAGGAAATCGAGCGGTTCTTCCGCCCCGAGTTCATCAACCGCCTCGACGACGTGATCGTCTTCCGCCCGCTCAACAAGGCCGACATCACGCAGATCATCGAGTACGAAGTGGCCAAGGTCGCCAAGCGCCTCGCGCACCAGGGCTTTGCCATCGAGCTGGATCAGCCTGCGAAGGACTTCCTGATCGACAAGGGCTACAACCCCGAGTTCGGCGCACGTCCGCTTCGTCGCGCCATCGGCACCTACATCGAAGATCCGCTCAGCGAAAGCCTGCTGCTGGGTTCGTTCAACGCGCCGGCGACCATCAAGGTCACCCGCAAGATGGACAGCGAAGGCAAGTTCGAAGAGCACCTGTACTTCGAAACCGGTCCGGCTCCGGCCGAACTGGCCGAAAAGTTCGCCAAGACCCCGCGTGACGAGCAGCAGCCGGCCCAACAGCCCAGCGGCAGCACGTAAGCGAGTTTTCACAAGAGAGTGCACGCAAACCCCGACGGCGACGTCGGGGTTTTTCGTTGTCGACTCCATGATCGGACCATCGGCGCATCATGCCAGATGCATGCTGCCTTCTACACGCAGTCCGATACGAGCAATGTGACCGTGTTCGTGCGAAATGGGTGGCAATTCAGGTTTCCTGATGTAGGTTCACGTGTCTGGAGGCTCTATCCCCGCGCTTCGCTCGTGCGTGGTGGGGGGACGAGTGTGTGAACCGCTCGCTGGTTGCAGAACGGAACAGCATGCCGTCATGCCGTGCTTGGCGTGGCTGTGCATGGTCGTTGCTGCGACGGCTGGCGGAGTGCGTGCCGCGACCAAACGGTTGCTGCTGAGGAGAAGAAAATGAAGAAGGCTCTGAGTCTTATCGCTTTGGCTTTGGTTGCCGGCGCTGCGAACGCTGACATCTACACCGGTGGCTCGGGTGGTGCGATTCCCGACACCGCGACGAGCAACAGCGCGACCATCTTCGGCGGCATGACGGGCACGCTCGCCGCGTCCAACGTCGGCGCCCCGGTCATCACCGCGTTCAACTCACTCACGATCCGCATGGGCCACTCCTGGGCCGGTGACCTTGTCATCACCCTCACGTCCCCCGCTGGCACGACGGCCGACGTCATCGTGCGTTCCGGCGTGACAACCGCGACGGGCTTCGGCAACAGCAATAACTTCGGTACCAGCAGCGCCGCCGCCGCTGGCCTGGCCGACTACACCTTCGTCCTCGGTGGAGGCCCGTTGACGGCTGCCACCGGCGTGATCCCCTCCGGCACCTACGGCACTTTCAGCCGCGCCAATCCCTCGGTCGTTGCCACCGGTGCGACCGGTCTCACCTTCGCCGCCTTCACCGGCGAGAACCTGAACGGCAACTGGATCCTGAGCGTGCGTGACTTCGGCAACGGTGACATCGGCAACGTCGACAGTTGGTCGATGGACATCACCAGCGTTCCCACCCCCGGCGCTCTCGCGCTGGTTGGCATGGGTGGTTTGATCACGGCTCGTCGTCGTCGCGCCTGAGCGATCTGGCACGGCACTTGATCGGTTGAAGTGTGACACGGCCCGCCGCACCCGCGGCGGGCCGTGTTCTTACTTTGTGGCCTTCACTACGCTTATCCAATGCCCCCCAGCCCCGCCGGCATTCCGCCGCAGTTGTTGCAAGCCAAGTCGCTCATGGAGCGATCCAAACTTGCGGAAGCGATTGACATTTTGCGCCGATACGTCGCGCAGCGACCGAAGGAAGTGCCCGCGTACGGCCCGCTGTGCCATGCGCTGCTTGTCACAGGTAATCCGGACCAGGCGTTGTTCTACGCGCGGCAGATCAAGCGGCTTGTGCCGGACATGTCGGAGCTGTGGGCAGCCGAAGCACGCGCCTTGCAGTACACCAGCAAGCGGGATGAAGCACTGCCCATTCTCTTGCAGGCAATGGACCGCTTTCCACGAAGCACCGCGATCGCCGAACAGTTGGTCGATTACTACATGCACGTGAACAATTACGCGGCGGTGGACGATGTCTGCACCCGTGCGCAGGATGAAGGCTGGATCTCGCGCACGATGGCCTCCGCGCATGCCGGTGCGTTGCACAAACTGGGTGATGTCAAGCGCGCGGTTGAATGGGCCCGCAAGCAGCAGTGGCACAATCCCAACGATCTTGACGCCGCTGGCATCCTGGCGGCAACACTGCTCTACGACGGCGAGGCGACCCCCGCCCAGGTGGCGGCGGCCCATCGCCGCGTCGGCATGCTGTATCACGACACCTATGGGCACTTGACGCGAACGTACCCGCGCGGCAAGGACGACCCCTCTCGTCCGCTGCGCATCGGCGTGCTCAGCCCCGACTTGCGACAGCACAGCGTGGCCAGTTTCGCGCTCGCGCTGTACGAGGGCTTGCGCCTGGGCGGCAACACGGTCACTTCCTACTACACGGGTTTCTCGGGTGACGCGCTCACCCAGCGGTTTCGCGAGCTTTCCGACACGTTTCGAGTGTGCGGCGAGATGGACGCCGTGCAACTCATCGATCGCATCTCGGCGGATCAGATTGATGTGCTGGTGGAACTGTCAGGACACACCACCAACCACCGGCTCTACGCGCTGGCCCTGAAGCCCGCACCCGTCGTCATCAGCGCCATCGGCTACCCCGCGACGACGGGCATGCGCACCATTGACTTCCGACTTGTCGACGAAGTGACCGATCCGCCGGGCTGTGAGGAACTGCTGAGTGAGAAGCCGCTGCGCATCGCCGCGCCCTTTCTCTGCTTCTCGCCGCCAGTCGATACGTCGCCAGTGGATCCCACGCCGCCCTGTCTGCGGTCGGGTGCAGCCGGCGTGACCTTCGCCGCGTTCAATGCCTTGCACAAACTGAATGATCGTACTTTGGCCATGTGGGCACACGTGCTGCGCGAACTGCCCGGCTCGCGGCTACTCGTGAAGGCTGCGGCGAGCAAGGATCACAGCACGCAGCGCAGGGCCATCGAGCGTTTCATCGCGGCGGGCATGAGTGAATCGCAGGTCGAGTGGCTCAGTCACATTCCCGGGCAGCGAGCGCACCTTGATACGTACAACCGCTGCGACGTCTCGCTGGACCCCTGGCCCTACCACGGCACGACGAGCACGTGCGAGTCGATGTTGATGGGCGTGCCCACCGTGACACGCGTGGGTGACGCGCACGTCAGTCGCGTGGGGCTCACGCTTGCGCGAGTTGTGGGGAACGAGGATCTGTGCGTGCGGACGGAGGATGAGTTTGTGCAGCGAGCAGTCAAGCTTGCGCGTGATGCAGATCGGCTGGTGCACGAGCGGGCCACGCTGCGGGCGCGGACCCTCGCCAGTCTGCTCTGCAATCGGTCGGCGTACGCCGAACGGGTGAGCCGGGCCGTGCGAGAAGCGTGGTCGTGGCACTGTGCGCAATAACGCCCCTCAAACGGGTGTTCGTGCGGGCCATTATCCGGAACTTCGGAGGTTCCGAGTACGATTTTTCGCCCGGTGAGGTTGCGAATTATCTCATGTACGCTTGAAGATTCGGCGCATTCTGGTATGCTGGCACTATCTCACCGGGGTTGCCCCAGCCCGTGGGAGGAGAGAATGCCTGGGGTTGTTGACGAGACGCTCTTCACTTTTCATGTGAGCGTGCGCAGCCGTGTAAGTACACGGGTTGTGGTGAGGCATCCACGCGCGAGATGCTACCCCGACATTGCGTTGCGTTCATGTGGGGATGAGAGGGCTCTCGATGGAGGCGGCTTAACGGCCGTCAGAGAGAAGGAGTTAGAGACATGACTCGTAAGATTGCTTTGATCGCTTTTGCCGGCCTTGCTGCTGCCCAGAGCATCGCCAGCGCTCAGACGCTGACCACGATGCGTCTGCAGGACGGCCTCTTCCGTTACACGGAAACCGGCATCACCGGCGCGAGCGTGCGCACGGGCACCAGCGGCGGCAGCGCCAACTTCGGCCTCATCGGCACCAACACCGCGACGACGAGCACCGCCGTCGCCAACGACGTGCTCTTCCAGAACTGGTGGTGGTACCGCAGCGCGGGCGACACCCGTGAGTTCGCTCTGTCGAACCAGACCTCGGGCCAGCTGAACCTCGCTGGCAACAGCGCCACGCTGCGCTACAACGAGCCGATCGGCGGCAGCAGCACCGATCGCCTGATCTTCGAACTTACCTACACGCTCAACCAGATCAGCCCCACGCAGGCGGCTGTGACGATCAACTGGAGCATCTTCAACCAGTCCAACGTCGAGCAGTCGGTGGCGTTCTTCGCGTACGCTGACTCGGACGTGGCCAGCGCCAGCGACGACAACGGCACGTACATCCCCGGCAGCGGCTTCAACACCTACCGCAACGACAACAGCCTGACCGACACGGCCAACTTCTTCACGATGTCGGCTGACCTCCGCACGAACGATCGCTGGCAGATCGGCGCCTTCAGCGGCACCGACCTGACCTCGCCTCGTTCGGCGCTGGGCAATGCGGCGGTGAGCAACCTGACCAACAACGACACCATCGGCGCCGCCGGTGACAACGCTGGTGCGATGCAGTGGGATCTCACGATTCCCGCTGGCCAGAGCATCGGTGGTCGCGTGACCAAGGGCTACAACTACGTGATTCCCAGCCCCGGCGCTCTCGCGCTGGTCGGCCTGGGTGGCCTGGTTGCGGCTCGTCGTCGTCGCGCCTAAGCGATGACGTGATGCAAGGATGCATCAAGGTTTGCAGTGCGTTTCAACACCGGGCTCCGCAAGGGGCCCGGTGTTCTTTTTGGCAGCAGTCATGGCAAGTGCTTGCTGCGTGGTGACTTGCACATAATCTGCCGGAAAATTGGAGAATCTTCACCTATTCACCACACAATCGAGTACAATGCCAAAGGTTTCCATTGTATTGCCCCCCGAGCGGGCGGTTTCGGCTGAGCCACGTGTTCGCTGAACCGCCCAGCTTTTTTATGGGGTGGGCGGGTTTTCGCTATTTCTTTCAATCATTTCTGAAAATCATAGTGGACAAACGCGCGCGAGTTTGCGATACTCCTCGCATGGCCAGCGCTCCCCCCAACCCATCGAGTGACGCTGCCCTGCGCGACGCGCAGGACCGGTTTGTCGCGGTCTGGGGTCAGATGGCGGGGGCGTGGGGCATCAGCCGGACGATGGCCGAGGTACACGCGCTGCTGTATGTGACGGCGGAGGCGCTGTGCACGGACGACATCATGGAGCGGCTGCAGATCAGCCGAGGCAACGCGAGCATGAGTCTGCGTGCGCTGCTTGATTGGAACATCGTGTCGCGCGTGACCAAGCGGGGTGATCGCAAGGAGTATTTCGAGGCGGAGCAGGACGTGTGGACGCTCTTTCGGGCCATCGTGCGCGAGCGCATGAACCGGGAGGTTGATCCGCTGCTGGCAAGCCTGTACGAAATTCGTGACATGACGGTGAAGGCGGAAAAGGGCGCGGGCAAGATCGATGAAGCCGCCGCGGCACAGCGTGAGCGCATTGAGAACATGGTTTCGTTCTTTGAGACGCTGGAGAAACTGGGTCAGCGGTTCGTGAGCCCAAGCGGCAAGGGCCTGCAACTGGCGGCGACGATGCTCGCGAAGATTCCGGATTTCGGCGGTGATCGGGGGAGCGATCGGGGGACTGACCGGGGTGGTGGGGAGGGAACGCGATGAGCGTGCTCGACCGTTCCAATGTTCGACCGGTGGATATCTCCGCGCTTGCGCCGGTGGGGGCGTTTTGTGTGGCGTGGGATGTGCCCGCGCGGGCGATCAATGAACCACGCGTGCAGGCGTGGCTGCGCGAGCGGCTGGCGTCGGGGTATGAACGGGCTGATGTGCGCGTGTGCTGGCGCGTGAGCGCGCACGATGCGTGCGAACTGCAGGTGCGCGCGGGCGAGCACTGCCTGCGGGTGCTGGCGACCGCTCCGGCGACGCTGGACACATGGCGCGAGCAGAACAGACTGGTGACGTGCGCGAGCGTGGATGACACGTTCAGCGTGACGATTCTGCACGACGGTGCGACCGCGCGGCTGCTTTATGCACGCACTCGCTGGACGGACCTGCACGTGGACGGCGGGCGATACGACGTGGCCGAAATGGTCGCGTGACGCGACTTAGTTCTGGCTGGCTCGCTTCTCGGCGAGGCGCTGCAGTTCCTTATCGATTCTGGCGAAGACGGGACTTGCTGAAGGAAGCGTGTCAGCGAAGATGGCGCGGCCTTCGTTGATGTGGCGTTCAGCCTCGTCAAAGCGGCCCAGATCTATCAGGCAGTAGCCAGCGTTGCACAGAATGCCGGCGCGAATGCCGCTCTTGGGAGGGATGATGCCCGCTTCCGGCGAAGAAAGCGCAAGGACGCGTTCGTAGTGGGGCCATGCCTCGTCGGGCTTGCCGGCTGCGGCGAGAACGCGAGCGAGTGTGTTGATGCTCACGATGGTGTCACTGTGGCGCTCGGTCAGCGACTGCTCGCGCAGTTCCATGGCTTTGCGGGCGTAACGCAGCGACTCGTCGAACTGATTGTCCGCCGAAAGGGCCATCGCGTAGTTGTTCATCGTGATGAGCGTGTCGCGGCTGCCTTCACCCAGCAGGCGCGTGCGCCGCTCGAGCACGCTGGCGAAGATGGGAAGTGACTCCTTCACCTTGCCGCTGTCCTGCAGGGCTTTGGCGTAGTTGCCTGTGAAGAGGATGGTGTAAGGGTGTTCCTTGCCCAGCGAGGCTTCGCAGTTGTCAACGATCTGCTTGAGTTCAACCGCGGCGGAGGCGTGATCACCCTGCTCGATGAACACGACAGCGATGTTGTTGGAGGTGATCATCGTGTCGCCGCTGGTGGGGCCCAACTGGGCGGCGAAGACTTTCTTGGCCTCGCGGTAGCTGGCCAGGGCCCTCTCGTAGTCAGCGAGTTCGTGGTAGACGCTTGCGATGTTGTTGATGATCTTGGCGCGGCTGTAGCGTTCCTGGTCGTTGGTGGGTTCAAAGCCGTCGATGGCGCGCTCGTAGAACGTCAGGGCTTCCTGGAAGCGCTCCTGCTTGCGGCGCAGCAGGCCCATGCGACCGATGATGGCGACCCGGTCGTGCGGCTTGACGTTGGGGACGACTTCGAGGAGTTCCAGGCCGCGCTGCGCAAGCGGGTCGGCTTCGTCGAAGCGATTGAGCCGCATGATGGCGTCGGTGTAATTGGCGAGAGCGTTGAGATACTCGGCGGAATTCTCGCCGGTCGCCTCCCTGGCACGCTCCATGGAGAATCTGAAGGCGTCGGCTCCTTTGTCGCCCAGGCCCATGGAGGTGTAAGCGGCGCCGAAGTGGCCATAGACCTGCGCGGCGGTGGCTTTGTCGTCGGCGAATCGTTTGTCGATCTCGCCCATGGAGAGATCGAGCATCGTCTGGGCCTTGAGATCCACACCGCCCTTGGGGTTGTCAGACTGCGTGACACCGAAGAGGCTGGTGAGGAACGCGCTGGCGGCGACGGCTCGCTGCGTTTCCTTCTCAGCGATCTGCGTCTGCTCGAGGGCCCGGGCCCGCTCCTGGTCGGCGATGACGGTCTGTGCCTTGGCGGCGTCGCGCTCGCGCTGCGCGATTGCGCCCGCGCGGAGCGTGAGCACAAGCAGGCCTCCCACAAGCACAGCGGCGACGCCCGTGGTCCATGCGATGGCGCGGTAGCGCTTGGCTTGACGACCCAGCGAACGCCACGCGCTTTCGCGCACGGCGGTGATGGGTTCACCGGCGAGTACATGGCGCAGGTCGGCCGCCAACTCGCCCGCAGACTGATAGCGGCGGGCAGGTTCCTTCGCGAGGCAGGTGGCGATGATGGTCTCGAGGTCCTGCGGCGTGTCGGGCGCGGAGCGGCGGAGCGGCGCGGGCGGATGGGTGTTGATGCGGTCCATCACATCGCGCAGGGACCCCTCGACGTTGTAGGGGAAACCGTCGGTCAGCAGGTTGTAGAGCATGACGCCCAGGCTGTAGACGTCACTGCGTGTGTCGATGCGATCATTCTCGCCGCTTGCCTGTTCGGGGCTGGCGAAGGGCATGCTGCCCATGAACTGACCGGACTGCGTGACCTGGGTCTGCTCGCTGGAGAGTTCGGTGGCGCGGGCGAGACCGAAGTCGAGGATCTTGGCGGTGCCGTCGGCGTCGACGCGCACGTTGCTGGGTTTGATGTCGCGGTGAATCACGCCGCGTTGGTGGGCGTGCTGGAGCGCTTCGCAGATGTTGGCAAAGACGGGGACGATGCGACGCCAGCCGCGGTTGTCTTTGGCCCACTCGTCGAGGCGCTGGCCATCGACCAGTTCCATGGCCAGGTAGCGGCGTCCATCGTGCGTGTTGCCGCTGTCGTACACGCGCACGATGCCCGGGTGGCGCAGGCTGGCGGCGAGTTCGACCTCACGGTCAAAGCGCAGCCGGGAGCGTCCGCCGTGTGGCGTGTCGGAGAGGATCTTGATGGCGACCGGTCGCTTGGTGCTCTGCTGCTGGGCGGTGTAGACAACGCCTTGGCCACCGCGTGCGAGTTCGCGGAGTTCGATGTAGCCCGAGACGGTCGGTGCGGCGGCGATGCCCAGGCGCGAGCGGCGGAGTTCGGCGAGCAGGCTTGTCTCGTCCTTGAACCAGTCGGAATTGCTTTCCACGGTGGACATGGTGAGAAGTGGGAAGGTGCGCGAGAGGACCGGCGAGAGTGGGGCGCAGGTGGGCGGGCTTGCGGCGCAGGTCAGCCTTCTTCGGCCACGGCGAGTTCAATCAGCGCGGCCAGACGACGAGTGATGCGGCTCTTGGCCTGGTAGACATGGTCGGGCGACATGCTCAGGTCGGTTGCGACGCGTTTGACGTCATCGCCGGCGAGGGCGTAACGCTCGAAGGCGAGAATCTCCTTCTCGGCGAACTCGCCACGCACGACACGCATGGCGTGGGCGAGGTGGTACTGGCGCCATTCGTGTTCCCAGGCCTCCTCAGCGGCCGCGTCATCGGACGCGGGCAGAATCGCCGAAGCGATATCTCCTAGGCCGGCGTGGGGGGCGGGCTGACGAAATTTTCGCGCAATTGCGTGAATGACGACCGTCTTGAGATAGCTGCGGAACTTGCCCTTGGCGGGGTCGTACCGAAAGTTGGGCATGGCCCGGTTCAGGTCGACCAGGACATCCTGCAGCACGTCGTCGGCGTCGCTGTTCTGTAAGCCGCGCAGCATGCAGAACCTACGGATAAGCATGCCGTATCGGTCGACGAACTCGGTCCAGGCTGCCGAGTCTTGGCCAGCCGAGAGCCGGGCGAGCAAAGTTGTGTGCGTGGCTGTGTGGGTGTACATCCCCGGTGACCTCTCAGCCTACAGGATATCAGATATGGCAAGTGGCGCATAACCCTGTCAGCATGCGAACGAAAGGGAATCGAAAAAAATTGGAAGTTTGTGGGTGGGCGCGGGCGCAGATCTCGCTATAAGTAGTGACACGAGGCATTGCCGGCGATCCGGCACCGTGTCGGTTTCGGATCAGTGAAAGTAACACACGTTGGAGGGTTTCCCCATGAACCGTTCACTTCTCATCGCCGGTGCCGTGCTTGCAGGGGCTGCCACGCAGTCACTTGCGCAGTTCTCGATCTCGTGGTACACGATTGACGGCGGCGGCGGTACCAGTACCGGCGGCACCTTTTCGCTTTCGGGCACGATCGGCCAGCCTGATGCGGGCGCGCCCATGACCGGCGGCAGCTTCACGCTTGTCGGTGGCTTCTGGGCGGGCGTCGCGCCGGCAGGTTGCGATGACATCGACTTCAACAACAACGGCGTCTTCCCCGAAGACCAGGACGTGATCGACTTCTTCGATGTGCTGGCAGGCGGCAGCCCTGTGACCTGCGATCCGGTCCAAGGCTGCAACGACATCGACTTCAACAACAACCAGGTCTTCCCGGAAGACCAGGACGTGGTTGACTTCTTCAACGTGCTGGCCGGTGGCAACTGCCCGGCGTAAGGACGTTCGATCTGGAATCTCAATCTGGGAGGGATTGAACCCCGGCGAGTCAATCGCCGGGGTTTTTGTTCGCGCCGGTGGTGGCAATGTCCGTGAACCGTTCGGATGTGAAGAGGGCGCGATAGCGGACCTCAAAATTCCATGGAATCGCAACTTTGGGTCGCAACTTGCGCGATGGAGGCTCGAACAATCTTCACACAGCGGCTGGGCCGCGTTGTACGAGGAGTGTTTGCGTGAGCCAGGTCAAGAACATGTTGTCGTTTGGCGCTGTCCGTCCCGTTTCGAGCGTGCTGATGCTTGCTGTTGTTGCGGGTGCGACGCAGGCTGCCGTCGTGCCGGCGGTGCTGGTTGTGGAAGTGGGCGGCCCCGTGGAGGGCATTCCCGGGAGCGCGGTCAACAACATCACCAAGCCTTCGGTCGATGCTGCAGGACGCGTGGGCTACGGCGCGACGCTTGTCGGCTCGGGCGAGGTGGTCGTTGTGGTTCGCGGGCGCGGCCCGGTGTTCCGTTCGTCGCAAGTGACGACGCACACCTTCGCGAGCATTGAAGAGTCCATGTCGATCGCGGACAACGGCAATCTGTTTTTGTTCAGTTCGTCGATCGGTATCGGCGCGGGCAGCCGTACGGACGGCATCTGGGGCAGTTCGGGCTTCATTGCCAACCAGACCAGCGCGGCATTTGGTGTGCCCAGCCGCTGGCTGCGAGCCAGCAGTTCGCCCATCATGGGTGAGAACGGCAACCTCGCGTGGGTGAGCTCGCTGTCGAGCGTGGCGGGTGGCGTGACGCTGCCTGAGCGTGCGCTCTTCACTTCTCCCAGCCCCTCGTCAACGCCTGCTGCGCAGCTCTACACGGGTCAAAGCGTCCTGGCACGTGACGGCACGACGCTGCTTCCGCTGTCGAATCTGCCGGGCCCCGATATTACGTTTGATCATGACATCTCTCAGGATGGCAACTCGCGTGCGAACACGCTGCGTGTGCTCAAGCCGGGCATCACCACCAGTACCCAGATCGTGACGATTGCGGGCGTGGAAGTTGCGAGCGTGGGTGATGTGTTCACATCGGGTCCGTTCGCGGGCTCGCCCATTTCAACGCTGTCGGGTGTGAGCATCAACAACGCGCAAGGCGAAAACCCGCCTGACCTGATGACCATGGGCACGCTGGGCACCAGCTTTGGCTTCCTGGCGATCAATGGCAATGTGGTGATGGGTGCGGGTGAGACATACGCGGGTGTGCCCTTGTTCACGCCGGCCACGGTGCGACTGGCTGGTCTGATGGATGACGGCCGGTTCGCCGCGGTGTGGAACTACTTTGATACCACGACGTCGACGAGCCGCCAAGGGCTGTTCGTGGGCTCGATCGATGGATCGACGCCGATTCGGTTGATTACGGTGTCGGGCGACTCGGTCGACTACACGGGTGATGGTGCTGCCGACGCGCAGATCGTCTCGCTCGTTGGTCCGATCGGCCGGAGCTGGGATCTGGCGACGGACGGCATGGTGTACCTGAACGTCGACCTCGTTGACAGCGCTGGGGTCAACTCGCGGCAGGCCATTGTCGGCTTTGACATCGGCACGGTCGTGGTCGCTGGCTGCGATGACATCGACTTCAACAACAACGACGTGTTCCCGGAAGATCAGGATGTGGTCGACTTCTTCAACGTGCTCGCCGGCGGTGATTGCCCGGCGTGCAATGACATCGACTTCAATAACAACGGCGTGTTCCCGGAAGACCAGGACGTGATTGACTTCTTCAACGTGCTGGCGGGCGGTCAGTGCCCGTAAGGACAGGCGTTTTCGGCCGTGATTTCGCGTGGATTTTGGGTTGCTCGCACAATCAAGTGGTGGTATGTTGTCTGCATGCGCACGTTCCTGGGATCTATCGCTTCGCTGATTGTCGCCTCGTCTGCGGTTGCGCAGTGCGAGCCGGTGCAACTTCTTCAGAATGGCAGCTTTGAATTCCCGGTTATCGCGAACAACAGCGCGCAGGCGAACGTGACGCCCACGGGGTGGACGTGGACGCCTGTGGTTGGTGGGTTTCTGTTTCGCGGCGCAGTCGGTTCGATCTGGCCTCTTGCGGTGCAAGGGTCGCAGTACCTTGACATCGGCAACGCGGGCAATTACGCGCTGCGTCAGGTCATCACCGTGCCGCATCGGCAGGTTGTCCGGATGGACTGGCGGGCGAGCGCAGCGACTGGAGCCGGGACGTCACCGTACACGGTGAGGGTTCGGCATGCGAGTGACCTATCGACGATCTTCCAGTACTCGACAGATGCAGCGGGACCCTATCCGCTCGGAGAGTTCTGGCGCGGTGAAGCGATCAGCCTTGGCGTTGAAGCCGGCCAGTATGTCGTGGAGTTTGAGGCTGACGGCGTGGCGACGGGTTTCGACACGCTGATTGATGACGTCTCCGTCAGAGCATTGGCCGAGCCTTACGTGCTCAGCGGACTTGCTTACGCCATTCCCTTTCCGGGCGAGTCGGTTTCGCTGACGGCGCGTGTGTGGGGTGTCGGGCCGTTTACGTATCAGTGGGAGATGCGAGCGGGCGGCGTCGGCGGAACCTGGACGCCCCTCAGCGACAGCTTTGTGCCTGGCGTCGGTTTTGTTGCGGGGACAAACACAGACACGTTGACGTGGAGTGATGTCGTCGCCGGCGTCGCGCGCGACTTCCGCTGCATCGTCAGCAACCCGTGTGGCACCAGTCCCACTGGTCTCATCTTCCCTGTGGTCGTTTCTCAGTGCGACTCCATCGACTTCAACCGCAACAACGTGTATCCCGAAGACCAGGACGTGATCGACTTCTTCAGCGTGCTTGCGGGGGCCGATTGCCCCGCGTGCCGCGATATTGACTTCAACAACAACGGTGTTTTCCCTGAGGATCAGGATGTGATTGATTTCTTCAACGTGCTGGCGGGTGGCATCTGCGGGTGAGGTGCTCCCCGTCATTGGTGTTGGGTGTTGAGCGTGTGCGCGTTTTTCTGGTTGCTTTAGTTGCAAATTGCACACCTTGTGGTATGTTCATGGTGCCGGGCACTTCGCCCGCGAGGAGTTGCGCATGCGCTCGTGGAACAACGCTGCAAGCGAAGTGTCTTGGTGTGTGGTGGCAATGGCTGTGAGCGCGTTTGCCACCCTCGCGGGCGGAGCAAGAGCTGACGTGCTGTCCGTCATTCCAGTGGCCGATAACACGGTGCTGTTTGACGTGGACAATGAACTGAGCAACGGGGCTGATGCGGGCATCTTCGTGGGCAAGACCGCGCTGGAGCGCGAGCGTCGGGGTGTGCTGCGGTTTGACCTTTCGAGCATTCCTGCGGGCTCGGTCGTCAACAGCGTGTCGCTCACGCTCCGCGTCACGCGGACAAGCGCCGGGCCGGAGCCTGTGAGCATTCACCGCGCACTCTCGCAATGGGGTGAAGGCACCAGCAATTCGGGCGGACAGGGCGGGCAAGGCGCGCCGCCAACGCCTGGCGACTGCACGTGGACCTACGCCATGTGGCCCAATGTGACCTGGAACACGCCCGGCGGCGATTTCAGCCCTGTCGTCAGCGCCACACAGCAAGTCGTGGGGCAAGGGTCATACACGTGGAACGCGAGCGGCCTCAAGAGCGACGTGCAAGGCTGGGTGGACGGCACCTTCGCGAACAACGGCTGGTTCCTGCTGGGCAATGAAACAGCGCCCATCACCGTCAAGCGATTTGCCGCTCGCAACCACCCAACCGCGAGCTTTCGACCCACGCTTGTTGTTGACTACACGCCAGTGCCCACACCCGGCGTCATGACGGGCTTTGCGGTTGTGGGGCTTGCGGCAGCGGGGCGTCGCCGGCGCGGCTGAACCCGCCGGAGGGCATGTCGCGCAGCCAGTGTGCACGAAACAAAGCAACCCGCGTGACTTGTCACGCGGGTTGCTGTCATGATCGGGATCAATCTGCATCAGGGACACTGGCCGCCGGCCAGCACGTTGAAGAAGTCGATGACGTCCTGATCTTCAGGGAAGACGGCGTTGTTGTTGAAGTCGATGTCGTTGCACGCGGGGCAGTCACCGCCGGCGAGGACGTTGAAGAAGTCGATGACGTCCTGGTCTTCAGGGAAGACGTCGTTGTTGTTGAAGTCGATGTCGTCGCACGCGAGTGTGGCGCAGGCGCCGCCCACGCAGCCGTGGGCCAGGCCTGCGAGGCCCTGATAGATGCCGCCGGCGGCGTTGGTCGCGCCGATGTTGATGATCTCACCAGTCACGAGGTCAAATTGATACAGGCGATTGGTGCCGCCGGTGTCGCCGTCGGTGATGTACAACAGCCCGTTGGCGAAGGTCATGCCTGCGACCGTGCCCATGGTGACGCCGGTATTCCAGGTCTGGAGAATCTCGCCCGTGTCCTTGTTCACACGCAACAGCAATGCAGGGCCCGGATTGACGGGATAGCGGGTGTCGAGCAGAAACATCTGGCCGGTTGCGTCAAAGGCCATGGCGCTGATGTCCAGGTCGATGCCGCTGAGGGGCGGCTGCACCACCGCGCCAAGAGATGCCGCGCCGGAGAGTTTGTCGATGTTGAAGAGCCGGGCGGTGTTGATGAGCGTGGTGACGCCCCAGAAGCCGCCATCGACCGGATTGAAGGCGATGTCACCTTCAAAGACCTGAAAGATGCCGGCGGGATCCACGCGTCCCACGGCAGTTGCGGCGCCGGTTGTCGGATTGACGGTGAAGACGAGGTTCTTGCCGCCCTGGCCCGACTGGTTGTTGATGCGTCCGAACTGGTCGGTCAAGCCGTAAAGCATGCCGCTTTCGGGATCGATGGCGATGCCAACGGTGTTGTTCACGTTGATGTTGCGCGGATTGGTCGCAGCACCGGTCGTGAGATTCACGTCGTACAGAATCGGATTGAGCCCGGATGTCTGCCCGCCCGTGCGGAACATCACGCCAAGCGTTGACGGAGCCTGCGCGAACGCCGCGGGTGCGAAAACCAAAAGCCCGACCAGATACAGATGTTGACGCATGTGACCACTCCTCCAGCCGCCCACCGTGAGCGATCGTATGTGGCTGAGGAGAGCCGCCATACCGCGTTCAGTCAAATCGCCGCAGCCACCAGATGCCACCGATGCAGACGGCGAACAAGCCCCACATCAGAACAAGGCTGTCGACAAAGTACGGATACACGCAGAGCGCGACACCTCCGACGAGCGAGGAGATCTGCCCTTCGCGCTTGCCGCGAATGAACAGGGACATGCCCACCAAGCCGATCAACACACCCGACAGCAGTGACCAGGGGTTGCCGAGATCCATACGAGGCTCCCACGTGTGCACGAGCGGGCGGACGTTCTCCGGCCCCGCCTGATGGTGAGTGTCCCGGCGCCAACGTGTACGCGCCGCGCACCGCGTTCCATCGACGCAACTGAACCGGCAGTCGCATGCGATTGCGGATATTTGAATATCCAATTGTTTCGGTCTTTGCGGAATACGCGGGTGCGTTTCGCAAGCGGCATTTTGTCGGACGCTGCTATGCTCCGCGCCATGACAACGCTCGCGCACGTCCGCTCGCTCTTTCCCGTCTTCCGCGAGAGTCGCACCATCTTCCTCGACAACGCAGGTGGCAGTCAGTTGCCCGCCTGTGTGATCGACGCGATGACCAACTACCTGACGCGCAGTTACGCCAATACAGGCGGCGACTACCCCGAGAGCCTGCACGCCGCGGCGACGATCAAAGGCGCACACGACCTCGTTCGCACGTTTGTCAACGGCGATGGTCTGGGCGAGGTCATTCTCGGCTCCTCGACCACGGCGCTGGTCCACATCGTGGCCAACGCTCATGCCGATGCCATGGACGCCGCTCGTGCAGCCGGCGGGCCCGCCCAGACGCTGCGTCGCAATCGCATCATCGTCGCGAGCGCGGGGCACGAGGCCAACATCGGCCCATGGATGCGACTGGCGGCGCGTGGCTTTGAAGTCGTCTTGTGGCCCACGCAGCGCGATCACGACGGCAACTGGCGCCCGCTTCTGAGCACGCTGCGGACGTTGCTCAACGACCGCACATTGCTGGTCGCGTGCCCGCATGTTTCCAACATTCTGGGCGAGATCTGGGACGCCAAGGCGGTGTGCGACGCGGCTCACAGCGTGGGCGCGAAGGCGATGATCGACGGGGTGGCGTACGCCCCGCACCACGCGCCTGATGTTCGCGCCCTCGGCGCGGACTGGTATGTGTATTCACCGTATAAGGTGTTCGGTCCCCACATGGGTGCGCTCTTCGCGACCCACGCCGCGCTGCAGGCGCTGCCAGGGCCTAATCACTTCTTCATTCCCGAAACTGAGCTACCCCGTAAGTGGGAGCCCGGCGGCGTGAGTCACGAAGCGTGCGCCGGACTGCTCGCGCTGGGCACCTTCGCAAAGCAGGTACTGGGCTTGCGAGTGGATGAGCCAGCCACGCGTCAGGTGCTCGTGCGTGCCATGAACGCCTTGGTCGCGCTTGAGCGCGACTTGCAGTCAGAACTGCTCGAAGGCCTGCGAACGCACGACAAGATCCGCATCATCGGGCCCACGAGCGGCGAGCGCGTGGCGACCGTGAGTTTCACCCACGGGGGTGAGGAAAGCGGCGTATTTGCACGCCGCGCGAACGCAGCCGGCGTGGGCGTGCGCTATGGACATTTCTACAGCAAACGACTGCTCGAAGAGATGGGCATAGACCCTCGACAAGGGGTGATACGAGCGAGTCTGGTCGGTTACAACACCGCAGATGAAGTTCGTCGTCTGCTTATGCTGCTCTGAGTCGCGGTTCACACAAAAAAATCTGGAATCGAACTGGCACGTCCACAAAGTTGTGGTATACTGATTTTCAGATACGTCGGGCTTCGACGTTCCCCTTGACGGCAACATGCAATCATCCGTCGATCATTCGCCAAAGCGAGTGACCGTCGGCCTTCCCGTATACTGGCGCGGGCGGGCGGACGCTTGGAGCACCCCCTCTCCTGGCAACGCTCGCGCCGGTTTTTTTCTTTTTGCACTGCGCGTTTCGATTGCTCCGAACTGAAACATCGCGCGGTATGCTGTGAGGCGCGACTGCGCCGCACATCGCGCGGTGATGTCGCTGGGTGAGCGCCCGCATGTCTGGATCGCAGCGACCAACTCAGGATGATCCGAGGAATCGTGACCAGCGCGCCACGCGATGGCTGCGCGTGACGCTGATTGTCGGGCTCGCGGCGAACGTCTGTGTCGCCATCATGCTGCTCGTACACACGTTTGTCACAGAGCCCGCGAGCGAGATTCCGCTGCACAAGCGGCTCGTCGGCGCGAGCGTGTTCGCGCTGCTGATCAGCGTGGCCGTTGCGGTGCTTGCGTGGCGCAATCTGCTGCGCCGTGAAGCGACTCTGCGCGAGGGGGAAGGCGAGCGGCTCTTTCGCAAGTACGCCGACACCTCACCACTCATGCTGTGGGTCAATGACGTGGACGCCAGGTGCATCTTCGCGAACAAGACGTGGCGGCAGTTCACGGGCCAGTCGCTCGAACAGATCAGGGGCGATGGCTGGGCTGATCCGATTCACCCCGACGACCGCCAGCGCGTGTACGACGACTTCATGGAACGTGCGTCGAGGCGCGAGCCGGTTTACATCGAGTATCGTGTCCGGCGCCATGACGGCGTCTACCGCTGGATTCTCGACACCGGCTATCCGCGCTACGACGAGTCGGGCGAGTATGAGGGGTACTCCGGCGGCTGTACCGATGTCACCGAGCGGCGCGAAGCCATCGATGAACTGCGACAGTGGTCGGCCGCCATGGAGCAATCCATGGACGGTGTGGCGCGGGTCTGCGTCGACGGCCGCTACGAGTTGGTGAGCCAGCAGTACGCCAGGTTCGTGGGTCGGCCAGTCGCGCAGCTGGTCGGGTCACACTGGAGCGTGACGGTGCACCCCGATGACATGGCCCGTCTCCAGGCGGCGTATGTTGAAATGCTCCAAACGGGTCGTGTCGAAGTAGAAGCCCGCGGAGTGCGCGGTGACGGTTCGATCTTCCACAAACGCATCGCGATGGTCGCTCGCCGCGACGAGCATGGCGCGCTGTTCGGTCACTTCTGCTTCATGAAGGACATCACATCGGAGAAGCAGCGTGAGGAGGACTCTCTGGCTGTCACGCGCAAACTGGAGGTGCTCACGGTTTCCGCGCCCGTGCCCATCTACCACATGCTCCTCGACGGCTGCTGTACCTACGTGAATCCTGAGTGGGGTCGCGCGCTCAAACTGCCGTCGGAAAGAGCGCTGGGCTTCGGCTGGATTGACGTGGTGCATCCTGACGACCGCGAACGGTGCCAGGCGGCATGGCAACGCGCCGCTCAGACGGGAACTGCCTTTCATGAAGTTGTCCGCGCCACGCGCTCCGACGGCGCTGAGCGATGGTTCGTCATGCGCGCCACGCCGGTGGTCAATGGCAAGGGCGAGTTGGAGTACATCGGCACGATTGTCGACTTCACCGACGTGAAACAAGCGGAGATCTCGCTGCGCGAGAGTCTGCGCGCCCAGCAGCAGCTTCACCTGCGCGAAGCGGCGCTTCGCCGCGAGCTTGATCACCGTGTCCGCAACAACCTTGCCGGGCTTCTCGGTCTCTTGCACGCGTACAAGCAGCGCGGCCTGCCCTCTGCCCAACTCGCGAATGTCATCGAAGGCAAAATCCTCGTGCTCAAGGAAGTGCACGAACTGCTTGCCAGCGCCGCAGGCCAGCCCGTCGCCCTCGCAGACATCATCTCGCGACTGGTCACGCGCCTTGCGCCGGCAGGTCGTACATCGCACATCCGCTTTGCCGGTCCGCGCGTCACGCTGGCGGGCACCCAGGCTGGCGCCATGGCCATGATCGTGCAGGAACTGCTCACCAACAGCATCAAGCACGGTGCGCTGAGTGTTGACGATGGTCACATCGCCGTCACGTGGACGCTCGCCGGCGATGCCTCTGACTCTCTCTTCTTCGACTGGGTCGAGATGCCGCTGGTGCAGCAGCCGCGCATCAGCGCACAGCCGCGCGAGTCCGGCATCGGACTCTCGATCGTCGAAGGTCTGGCGCGGGCGGAACTTCGGGGTGAATGCACGTATGGTCCGCGACTGGACGGAGTTGACCGAGCGTGGGTCGTCTCCATCCAGGCTCTCGTGGAAGGACCCGAACGCGCGCCACAGCAGTGGCAGCAGGAACTGAAACCGTCACACGCGTGACGCCATGACGCGAGAAAGATGTTGATGATGTCATCCCCTCCGCCGACCAAGCAGCCCCGAGTGCGTACCGCCGCCGAATGGGAAGCGTTCTCACCGCCCGCCAGACCAGGCAGCGTGCTGCTGGCGGATGACGAGCATCTGGTCTCGCTCGCCATGACCGCAGCTCTCGCCAGCGCCGGATACGTCACCGTCGGCCCGGCCGTCGATGGTGAGCAGGCGGTGCAACTCGCTCGTCAGGCCATGCCGGATATCGCCGTCATGGACATTCGCATGCCCAAACGAGGTGGCATCTCGGCGGCCAAGGAACTCTTCCGCGACTTGCTCATTCCTGTCGTCATCGTTTCGGCGTATTCCGATGCCGAGCAGGTCCAGGCCGCGAGCGAAGTTGGTGTTTTCGGCTATCTCGTCAAGCCCGTCACGCCCGATCAACTCCGCGCGGCCATCGAGGTCGCATGGGCTGCGTATGTGCGATTCGTCAACGAGCGCAAAGCGACCGAAGACCTGCGCAAGCGACTCGAAGACCGCCGGCTCATTGAACAGGCCAAGTGGCTCATGGTCTCCAAGCGCGGAATGACCGAACCGGTGGCGGTGCAGGTCTTGCGACAGACGGCCCGCGACACACGCCGCAGCATGGTCGAAGTCGCGCAGCAGATAATCACGGAAATCGGAGAAAACCCGCCCGGCGCCTGAGCTTGCGGCACCTGTGCGCCCGCGACGTGCAACGGGGGGCGTTCGGGAGGGTCTTTGCGGGCATCCGCGGTCTGGGCGGACTTTGTGCAGTCCTGCTGAACACCATGGCATCGGAGGGGAAGAATTCCTCGTGACTCGTGTGGTGCTCGCCATCCTGCTGCTTGTGCAGGCCGTCTTCGGCCCTGCGCTTGCGCTGCGCGAGCAACGCCTGCAGCAAGCCGTGGAAGTCGCCGTGGCTCAGGCGTGCACCTGTGCGGAAGGTGCCTGCGAGTGCTGCTGCTGCTGTGAGTCGTGTCCCATGCCCGAGGCGCCTGCGCCGCGGGGCAACTCCTGTCGTTGCCCCACGTCTTTGGCGACGCCCAACGTCGTGGTCGCTCAGATCGAACGCAAGCGGGATCCGCCTGTTCGCCGCGAGATGATCAAGTCCAGGGGACCGGCGGCATTTGTGCAGCGTGCGCAGGTGCGGATCACTCACGAGCAGCCCAGGGCTGCCGTGGCTGGCCACCCCCACGCATCGATTGTGTGGACCGGGAAACGAACGACATAAAGCCGATGCTCCGCGCGCCGAGTTCGGCTCCGCGCGCTGGTCAACGCCGGTATGCTGCACGCGGCGTTGCTGTCGTTTCATCCTTGTCGTTCATGACACTCACGCAATCACGCGGCCTATGCGCCGCGAGCAAAGGAACACATCTCATGTCCACTTACTTTCGTCATCTGGCGGGCGTCGCTCTCATCGCCGGTCTGTCGTCGCTGGTCGGCTGTGCCTCAACCGGCGGAGCCGGCGCCGTGAACCAGGAGAATGCCGTCGTGCACCAGGTTTCAGCGGAAGATGAAGCCGCCACGCACAGCAAAGAGCCTATCACGGGCGAATCGGCGGTGCTGTGGGTCAATGGTCTTGGCTGCCCGCAGTGCGCCACGAATATCGACTTCCAACTCAAGCGCATCCGCGGCGTCAGTGATGTCTACACGGATCTGAGCGACGGCAAAGTCACTGTCGCGCTCGCCCGCGGCACCAAGCCCAGCCCCTATCGCCTCAGCGAAGCGGTGAAGGACGCCGGCATGACGCTCGTGAAGATCGAAGCCAAGTGATTGCGTGAACAACTGGCCTTGTGACAACGTGGCGCAGCGGAGCGATGTGCGTCGCTGCGTCACCTGATGGAAAGGAGCATTCTCATGCGGAAGATCGCATGTCTGACGGCTGTCCTGGCGTGCGCGGGTGGCGCGCTCGCTCAGGAATCGATGTATACGCAGGCGGCAACCATGCCCAGCCCCGGCGCGTTCTCGTATCGACCGGGCTTTCACTACTTTCAGTACGGTGGCGACCCCGTCGATACCACGAAGGAACGCACGCACAAGTACGAGTTCATGCAGTCCATCGGCTACGGCATCGTGCGCGACTGGGCTGTCAACATTGATGTGCCCATCGTCTGGGAAGAGACTGACTTGAACGACGGCAGCAGCGAGAGCGACAAGGGCGTGGAAGACATCGAGGCGATGGTCAAGTGGCGCTTCTATAAGAGCGACACGGGCACCGTCGACACGGTGCGGGCCGCCGCACTCTTCGGCGCTCACTTCGCCAGCGGCGATGACGACGACTTCTCCAGCGGTTCAGTCAACCCCATGATCGGCGGCGTCATCACCATGGTCCGAGGCCGTCACGGGTTGAATCAGGATCTGATCTATACCTGGAACACCGGCGGCTCCCGCGAAGCCAACTTCGGCGGCGAAGGTCCAGACGACGCTCTCGCCTTCAACACCAGTTGGGTCTACCGCCTCTACCCAGACGCCTTCACCAGTGACCACAGCGGCGGCCTCTACAGCACGCTTGAAGTGAACGGGCTTTACGAGATGAACGGCGATACGGAACTGCGTCTGTCTCCCGGCCTGATGTGGGAAGACCGCAAGTGGACTGCCGAGTTCATGATGCAGTTGCCGCTTTGGGAAGACGTTGACGAGCGCCCGACGCTGGAGTTCGGCATCGGCGTGGGACTGCGGATTTCGTTCTAGCCCGTTCGGAAAGTGTTTGATCCTTGGTCGTTACGCTCGCCAACCGAACCGGTGCGGCGTATCATCGCCATTCGCGGGTTTTCGCCGGGAATGCGTCGCTGCGACGCGGACCGGGCCTGCGCGTCGGGTGAGACCCTCTCTCCCTCGGCGAGGAATGTCGCAACATGCCTTGGGCTTTCGCCGCGACAGAACGGTCGCGGGGCCTGCGGCCCAGCAGCGGAGACGGATCGTGACTGAGCAAGAAATCGAAGCGAAAGTGATTGACATTGTCGCCCAGCAGATGGGTCACGACAAAGCCAAGATCTCCCGCACCAGCAAGTTCACGGAGGACTTGAACGCGGACAGCCTTGACCAGGTCGAACTGGTCATGGAACTGGAAGAAGCCTTCGAGACCGACATTCCCGATGATCAGGCTGAGAAGATCAAGACCGTCGGTGACGCGATTGACTTCATCAAGCAGCATCACGGCGTGAAGTAATTCACCCGGCTGACCAGCGGATCAGCGGTTTTCTGAATGCACAAGCAGCAGCGGCGTCTTGCACACACGGCACCACCGTTTGGCGCAAGACGCCGCTGCTGTCGCTTCCCGCCAGGTCGCAGTCGGCTTCGCGCAATGCCGGATGGCAGGAACTTCACATTCCGTCCACGTGCGGCCCGCGCCGCGTGTCCTTTTTCGTTTCCCCTCACTAACATCGCGACCTTATGGCGGTAGTCCTTGCACTCTTCGCGCTCGTCGTATGGCTGCTTTTCGCGGCCCTCTGCGCGCGAATCGTGCTCGACCAGCCGCGCAGCCGGCCCAGACTGCAGGATGAGCCCCTCGTCGGGCTTGCGTATCAGTTTGTCCGGCTCTACGTCGCTCTGGTGCACAGGGCTCGGGCCAGTGGTCTGTCACACGTGCCCCGGCGGCGCGATGCCGGACCGCTGATCGTGGTCTCCAACCACACGGCGGGCGTGGACCCCATGCTGATTCAGGCGTTCCTGCCATGTGAAGTCACCTGGATGATGGGTCGCGACATGATGATGCCGGGTTTCGCCGACATCTGGGATTTCCTCAGCATCATCGCAGTTGAACGGGAAGGCACCGGCAAGGCCGGTCGCGACATGGTGGCCCTTCGCCGGGCCGTCAAGACGCTCAAGGCCGGGGGTGTCGTTGGCATCTTTCCGGAAGGTCACATTCCCACAGGCGTGCAAGTGGGGGAGTTTTCGCCGGGTGTGGGGATGCTCATGCTGCTCAGCGGCGCACCCGCGCTGGTGACGCGCGTCAGCGGCACACCGCGAGCGGACCGGGCCTGGAAGAGTCTGCTCCAGCGCAGCCACTCGCGCGTGGAGTTTCTGGGTATCGTGCACGCCCAAGAGGGTGAAAAGGCCGAGGCTCTGACTGCTCGCCTTCGCGCGATGTTCGTTTGAACATGGATTGCACTGGTCCTGCCTCGGTATCGCGTGTACTGGGGAAGGTGCAGTCCTGAAAAATATTCTCAGCAGTTCTCGGGATACGCCCTTGTGATTCTTGATCAAATCAGGTAGCCTGCCTGAAACTGTTTCTGCAACACTTCCATGATGGTTCGTGTGACACGACGCTTGGTGTGTTGGTGTGCGACAGGGGATCGAGGAGTTTGATCATGAAAAAGGCGTGGATTTGCTTGGCTTTTGGCACGCTGCTCAGCGTGCCGGCCGTGGGGTTGGCCGACGATCTGGCGACCAACGGGGGCTTCGAAAATGCGGGTACCAACGGCGCCGCCGACTCCGCAGCTTGGACCGAAACTGTTTCGGGAGCTCCGGGTTCGCTTTCTGAACGTGTCTCGACCGGTGCAAACTCGGGCAGTTTTGCCCACAGAATGGTCGCTTTCGGCTCGGCTGGCATTGGTGCCAACTCGGCCATCTCCCAATCCACCATCGGCGCCGGCCTGCCCTCGCTGGTTGGTGGCTCGACCGTCAGCGCCAGCTACCGCGGCAACTACAACCTCGGGCCCGGCGGTGTGGGCTTCCGCGTGCTGCGCGTGCTGAACGGCGCGGGTCAGATCGTGGCTCAGTCGGGTCTGCAGGTCATTACCAGCGGCACCAACGGTCAGTTCCAGACCTACACGCTCGGTCCGGTGAACGTGCCGGCAATTGGTGCGCCGCCGAACGATGTCTACTCCGCGTTTGTTGAACTGAACGTCGCCGCTGGCGCGTTCGTCGGTTCCGCGGCGGAAGCCGTGATCGACGACGTCATCATCACGGGCGACGTGGTGGGCGGTCTGCTGACGGGCGCGTGCTGCACGGGCACCACGTGTTCGATCACGACGCAGGCGTCCTGCTCGGGCACGTATCTGGGTAATGGCACATCTTGCGCGGGCAATCCTTGCGCTCCGGCACCGACCGGCGCTTGCTGCGTTGAAGGTGTCTGCTCGATCACGACGCAGGCGGCTTGCACTGGCACGTACGCCGGTGACAACACCACCTGCATCACCAACCCCTGCCCGGTCTTTGATGAAGTCGCCTTCAACGGCGGTTTTGAAATCGCCGGCTTCGGCGGCGGCGGCGATGCTCTGGGCTGGAACCGCGCCACCTCGGGCGGTCCGCTTTCTTCGGCTGGCCGTGATGACACCTCGCCCCGCACGGGCGGCTTCGCGATGCGTCTTGTCGCCCAGGGCGGCGCGGCCATCGGCGGCAACGCGGCGGCCTTCCAGAACAGCATCGGCGATGGCGGGCTTGTCTCACTCGAAGGCGGCACGACTGTTCGCGCCACCTTCAGCGGCAAGTACACGCTGGGTCCGGGCGCAGTGGGCTTCTACGCGTTGCGCGTGCTCAACGCCGACGGCACGATCGTTGCTCAGGCTCCGCTGGGCGTCGTGAACTCCGGCACCAACGGCCAGTACCAGACGTACCAGACGGCGACCGTGAACGTGCCTGCCTTTGGCCCGCCCCCGAACGACGTGTACGCGGCGTTCATTGAGTTCAACATGGCCGCTGGCGCGTTCCCCGAAGCCTTCGGTGAAGCGTTCATCGATGATGTCAGCATCCAAGGCACGCTGATCGGTGGCCCGGTTGGTTGCGATGACATCGACTTCAACAACAACGAAGTCTTCCCCGAAGACCAGGACGTTGTTGACTTCTTCAACGTGCTCGCGGGTGGCGATTGCCCTGAGTGCAATGACATCGACTTCAACAACAACGGCGTGTTCCCGGAAGACCAGGACGTGGTTGACTTCTTCAACGTCCTTGCCGGCGGCCAGTGCCCGTAAGTGGTTGACAATTCGCCCTGCGAGAGCGGGGCTTGCATGATCTTCGCGGCGGACGCTGCTGCACCTCGTCCGCCGCGCGGTTTCACCGCGATGGGTCCACCACGCGGTTTCGCCGCGATGGGCCCACCGCGCGGTTTCTCTTCCGTCTCCTCCGGAGTGCGTTCATGTTGCGAGCGAATCTGTCTTTCCGCCAAGGTCTCGCCGCCCCTGTTCCGTCTTTCTCGCGTGCTGCCCGTGCCTTCACACTCATTGAACTGCTGGTGGTCATCGCGATCATCGCGCTGCTGATCGGGCTGCTGCTGCCCGCGCTGGGCAAGGCGCGTGAAGCCGGACGGGCGACCAAGTGCCTGGCGAACATGCGCAGCTTTGCGTATGCCGCGAATTACTACGCGAACGACTCGCGGGATCTGGTTTGGGATTCGGTGCGGCGGATCTCGCCGCCCAACCGCGACTTCACGGTGTGGGCCCGTTTGCCTTCGCCAGAAGATCCCAACATCGCCGGTCCGGGGCTGCTGTACCGCTACATCGAAAACATGCAGGAAGCCGGCGAGTGTCCGACCAACAAGCGTCGCACATCCACCGGCGCTGCGCCCGCCAACAACAACATCTGGGGCGGCCAGACCGGCGTGGATTTTGATTACACCTTCATGCGTCGCATGCAGGGAGCCAAACTGGGCATGGTGGTGCAGGTGGGCTATCTCACGCTGCCGGGCGCGCTGCCGCTGAACACGCAGCCGCCGGAAGTCGCGCCGACGACGGCGAACATCACACGCTTCTCCGGCGTGCCGCTGTTCATGGAAGAATCCACGCCCTTCTACAACGGCAACACGTCCCTGCCAGAGAATCAGGACGGGCTTTTCACGAACAACGATCAGCCCGAGACGCGCCACAACCAGGCGAGCGTGGTGGGGTTCTTTGAAGGCCACGCCACGGCGATCCGGTTTCCGATGGGCGGTGATCGCAACGTGGAAGAAGACGCCGACACGCGTGCGTGGGACCTGTACGCCAACGCCAACCGCGGCTGGACGCGACTGGAACCGCCGGGCCTGAACGACGTGCGGCGGCCGTATGGATGGATCACCAATCCGCGTGCGACGCCGTGAGGAAGGGCGAAGCACCGGAGTACGAAGTGCCTGAGTGCGGAGTACGAAGTACCTGAGTGCGGAGTGCGAAGTACCGGAGTGCCGCAGTACCGAAGAGATGGAGTACCGAAGGGAAGGCAACGGCTGTCACAGGCGTCCCGCCGGTGGCGAGCCACCAGCGGCGATGGAAATGCCAGCACGGCCTTTGCCCTCGTCCGCTTGCTTGTTTGCTCGCTCCGATTCTTCGTCGTCCTCGCGTGTGCCGTACGGGACTCCATCACGCTGCCTCGAGCGTGTTTTCGTTGCGCGGGATGAGATGGCGATAAGGCTCGGTAGATTTGGCTACAACGCCCGGCCGCGTCGTGCGCGGGCACGAGATGCAGTGCGCCGGGCGCACATGCAGCGAGACACGTGAGTGCATTGCAGCCACGCATCATCGCGTTCGCGGTGTGGCGAGCGTGGCCTCACTCGCGGCGCATTCGTGCGGCGCGACAACTGTTGTGCGAGCGGTGCGGATACTCGCTGGTGGGACTGGCGGGTGGAGTGTGTCCGGAGTGTGGTATGAGAGACGAGCCAAAGACTTGAGCGGACGCGATGGAGCCCTCGCCCCACGGGACCGTGGAGGTACCCAAAGGCAGCGGCCTTTCCTGCGGTACTTCGTCTCTTCGGTACTTCGCACTCCGGCACTCCGGACGCTGGCACGCCGGATGTTTTGGGACGCAGATCTGCAAGAAAACCGCCTGATGCGGGCAAGACGTTCGTGCGTCAGGCGTTTAACTTCGTTCATGGCAGATGCGCGGCAATGCACGTTGGAGTGGTGTTGCCGGTTTCTGCCTAGCTCGTGAGGGTCCTGTATGCTGCCAATTCGTCGATGCACCGTTCTCATCGCTTCGTGTGGACTTGCCGCCGCCGCGAGCGTGGCGCACGGGCAGTTCAACATCGTGAGCCGGTCGGGTACGCTCACAGCCAACGCATCCTCGCTGGGGTTTACGCCCGGCTATCTCTGCTGCAACACCAATCCGATTGAGGTCGCATCAAGCACGGGCCTTGCCTCCACCGACGATCTGTCGCTGGGACGCCCGCTCTTCTTTGGGCCCGATGGTTTCGGGCGCATTTATGAAGGTTCGTACTCGGCTCAGCTTGATCAGAACTTCACGCCGCAGCGCATCGGCACGCGCATGCGCATGACGACCTACGCCACCGCGCTCGCTGTGGGCAGCCCTGAGTCCAACGCCGCCGATGCGTCCATGGGCGGTGAGCAGTCCATTCGCTTCTCAGTCGCGCAGTCAACGCCTGTCAATCTGCAGGTGCGCTTTGCGGGCACGCCCGGCCCCGGCGGTGACAACCGCGACCGCATCATCTTCCGCGTCGTGGAACTCATCGGCGACACGCCGGTCTTCTCGCGGTTTGACCTTGCGCTCACGCCGGGCATCGCCGGCCCTGTTCGTCAGGTCGGCACGTACTCCGCCACGCTCAATCTACAGGCGGGCGTGGACTACATCGTGTACAGCGCGCTGGAAAGCCGCGACTCCGATGCCACCACCCCCGGCGCGCCGTCGCTGGAAGCCGTGATCATCTACAGCCTCTCGCTGCCCAATCTGTGCGATGACATCGACTTCAACAACAACGGCGTCTTCCCCGAGGATCAGGACGTCATCGACTTCTTCGCGGTGCTCGCGGGCAGCGAGTGCACCGGCTGCAGCGATATCGATTTCAACAACAACGGCGTCTTCCCGGAAGATCAGGACATCATTGATTTCTTCTTTGTGCTGGCGGGCGGCAACTGCTGAGCGGCGGAGGACATTGCCTGCACGTTGCGCGATATCGTGGATGATGTGATGGAAGACATGCCTGACGAGGGCGTGATGCGGTGACGCATTGCGTCTGTCTGTCGCCTAAAGCCGGGAAGGGCTGGCCGCCCTTCCCCGGCACCCCATCCGGCATGAGTAGTGGAGCGAGCGTAGTTACCTACCAGTTGGCTTTGAGCCAGTGGACCGTAACTCCTCAGTGTTCGGAGGTGGAGGTGGAGGCGGAGGCGGAGGCGCGGGTGGTTGCGTGTTGGTTGACTCGGTGTCCGAGCAGGCAACGAAACTCGACATACTGCGCAGCTCCTAGGAACGAACTGTCATGGACTCGACGAGTGAGAAGATCGAGAACTGCACGCCCAACGCGATGGACGCACCTACAAGTGACCGAAGAGCATTGCTTGCGTGCGACGCCTTTTGCTGCAGGATGGTCTTGTTATGGTCAATTGCATCTGCGAGGCTGGTGAGAATATTCTCCGTCAGTTGGGTGTCGCAAGCCTCGGGGGACTTAAGCTGCTCGTGATAGCGGCGAATTGCCGCAGCGTTGTTCACCCAGTCGCTTGCCTTGCCCATGGCTTTGAAACGATACGTCGAATTCGTCTGGACGATAAAGTAAACGCTGAACGCCGCCAGACCCCAAACGACGCACGTGGCGAGAACCAAAAATCCGGCAATAGGGCAGCTTGGGACAGCCTTGAAGTGTTCGACACGTACGAGTTGGGCACTCAATGTGACAACAAGGATGATAGGTGTTAATAGAAACTGTGAGCGCTGATTCTGTCGTTCGCATACATCTTCAACCCGGGCCGACTCCGCCATAAACCAGTCCATGAGTGGTTGGGCCATGGAAAACACCTCCTCAAGCAGCAAGCGGGCAACGAAGCTAGTCACGCAGTTTAACCCAGTGGGGAGACGCTACTCCAGAGCGCGTCACCTACAGAGTAAGGCTCGATACTAGTTGACTGCCGCGTTTTGTCGCCACCTGCCACATCTGTCTTGACGGCGGTTTGAAGTAGCGGCGGTGCGGCGCTGGGAAAGCTGGAGGCATGTCGTGACAACTTGCCCAGCCAAGCTCCGCGCAAAACGCCCGGTCATTGCCTTTCCTGCGGTACTTCGTCTCTCCGGTACTTCGGTACTTCGCACTCAGGCACTCCGGCACTCTGGCACTCCGCACTTCTCCGCCCTATCTTCCCCCATGCCTGATCGCAAACCCTTTGTTGGCGGCAACTGGAAGATGAACACCAATCGCACCACCGGCAGCGACCTTGCCCGGGGCGTGACGGATGGCGTGCTGAATGTGGATGGCGTGGACGTTGCGGTTTTTCCGCCGTTTCCGTATCTGCTGACGATTCGTGCGATTCTGCGGGATCGCGGGTCGTCGATTCGGCTGGGGGCGCAGGATGTGTATCAGAGTCCCGAGGGGGCGTTCACCGGCGAGGTGTCGGCGAACATGTTGAAGGACTGCGGCGTGCAGGTGGTGTTGTGCGGCCACAGCGAGCGGCGGCATGTGATTGGCGAGAAGGATGAGCTCGTCAACAAGAAGGTGCGCCAGGGGCTCGAAGCGGGGCTTGAGGTGATTTTGTGCGTCGGCGAGACGCTGGATGAGCGGCTGGCGGGGCACCAGGACATTGTGAATGCCCGGCAGGTGCGCACGGGGCTGGCGGAAGTGCCGGGCTCGTGGCTGGACCGGCTGATTGTGGCGTATGAGCCGGTGTGGGCCATCGGCACGGGCAAAACCGCGACGCCTCAAGATGCTCAGGATGCGCACAAGCAGATTCGCACGCAGCTCAGCAAGCAGTATGGGCCGGACGCGGCGAATCGCGTGCGCATCATTTATGGTGGCAGCGTGAAGCCCGATGTGGCGGCGGATATCTTCGCGATGCCTGACGTGGACGGCGGGCTGATCGGCGGCGCGAGCCTGAACGCGGCGGATTTTGTGACGATTTGCAAGGCGGCGGCGAGCACGGCGCGAGGCAAGTGAGCGGACGCGGCATTCGGCATGCGTGATTCGGCGTTCGTGCTGGCGCGGGGTGGTTGTGCCGTGCGCTGGGTGATGACGGCGTATGTCCCCACGTGTGGTCATTGACAGTGCGGGTACGCTGCTGGCATGAAGTTGTGCGCGAAGGTGGAACGGGCGGCGTTGTTGGGTGTGCTGATGGTGCTGTGCTGCGGCTGCGCGGTGAGCGTGGTGCATGCACAGGACATGCAGCCGATGGATGCCAAGCCGGCGGATGAAAAGCCTGAGGAGAACCAGCCAGCAGACGCACCGATGGATGCGATGGATCCGATGGCGCCTGCCGCACCGGCGAAGCGGGATGCGAGCAAGCCTGATGGCATGTCGGGCGGCGGTGGTGGGTCGCCAGGAGCAGCGGCGGAGAATGACCCGTTGGCTGGGCCGCGAGTGGATGATCCGGGGTCGCGCACGCTCGTGCGATATGACATGCAGGGTCGGCTGCAACTGGTGGATATACGGCCAGAGGAGGCGGCGCTGGGGCTGCTTGATCTGGATGAGACGCGGCGGATGCAGGCGCGCGAGGTGGTGCTGGATCGGTCAGATGCGGTGCGGCTGTACTTGACGGAGCACGTGGAACTGCTCAAGGAGTTTGCGAGTTCGGCAGAGCTGAAGGACCCGACGACGGGCAAGGACATTTCGGGCGCGCTGGCGAAGCAGTTGTTTGAGGGGTTTGATCCGCAGCGCACGCGTGATCCGTTGCTGTCGCCGCTCGCGAGCGTGTTGACGCCGGAAGAGCATGCGCGGCTGACGCAGTTGGTGGATGAGTACTGGGAGGCGTGGATCGCGCGCGAGCAGAAGCAGCAGGCCAAGACGCCTCGCGAGAAGATCGTGGAGCAGTTGGTGGCGAGGGCGTTTGCTCGCGAAACACAGCGGATTTATGAGAGTTCGTTGCGGCCCATTCGGCAGAAGCTGGACACCATCGCCAACGCCGCGGCGGCGAGTGATGAGCAGAAGGATGCGTTGCGCCGCGCGTTTGTGGAGTTCATTCGCGCGGGCAAGCTGCGGCCCACGGCGGAGCACCGCGCAGCGCTGGCGCAGGCGATTCATGATGCGTTGACGCCTGAGCAGCGGGTGAAGTTGGTGGAGCAGATGCTGACGGGGCTGTGACGCGCGGACATTGATGGCGGCCGAGCGGCGATGTTGTGGTGCGTTCAGGCTGCATTGCGGGGCTCTACGCTTGCATATGCCCAGCCTCACGCTTGCTCATTCTGCTGACCCCGACGATTGCTTCATGTGGTGGCCCATCACGGGGAAGATCAATCCTGATGGCACGCCTTACAGCGGGCGCGACGGGCGGCCTCGCATTGCGACGGGTGACTTTTCGTTTCAGGCGGTGCCGGGTGACATCAGTGTGTTCAACAAGCTTGCGGCACGCGAGGATGCGAGCGGTGGAGCGCAGTATGACATCACGGCGCTGAGTGTGCGGGCGTATGCGGATGTACAGCATCGCTATGCGATCACTTCGTGCGGTAGTTCGTTTGGTGATGGGTACGGGCCCAAAGTCGTGGCTCGAGTCGATAACGCGAGCATCGGGTGCGAGAACTGTCTGAAGGATGATGACGTGCTGATAGCGGTGCCGGGCCTGCGGACCAGTGCGTTCATGACGCTGGGACTGCTGCTGGGCAAAGGGGCGATGAGCAACAGCGCGCGGTTCATCGAGATGCCGTTTGATGCGATCATTCCCGCGGTGCGCGATGGCAAGGTGAGCGCGGGGCTGGTGATTCACGAAGGCCAAGTGACGTTTGCGCAGGCCAACTTGCGGCAGGTGATTGATCTGGGCGCGTGGTGGAAGCGGCATCGTGGTTTGCCGCTGCCGCTGGGGATCAATGCGGTGAAGCGTGATCTGGATGCGCGGTTCGGCGCGGGGACGATTGCGGAAGTGTCGCGTCTGCTGCAAGCGAGTCTGGATTACGCGATGGCGCATCGTGATGAGAGCATCGAGTACACGATGCCGTTTGCGGCGATCAACGCGAAGAACAGCGGCACGCAGCCGCCCACGACGGAGCTCGTGGAGAAGTACGTGGACATGTACGTGACGGACCTGACGGTGGACATGGGCGACACGGGTCGCACGGCGATTGAGTGGCTGCTGCGCGAAGGGGCGGAGGCGGGCCTCTGCCCGCGTGTGGATGAGATTGATGTGGTGAGTTGATGGAACTGGTCTTGAAGCATGTCGGGTCAGCGCTTCTGTTGCTGTTCGGTTCTTTCATCATCGTGGCGAACTGGTTGATGTTCATTGAAGGCGTGCGAGGCAAGCGTTCGGGGTCGATGGTCTGGTGGTTTGGCGGAGCGTTCGCTGCGTGCGGGCTGGGATTGGCGCCGTGGCTGACCAACAAAACGTGGGCATTGCTGCCCCTGCTGCTGGATGTCACCTGCGCGCCGATGTTGGTGATTCTGCCGGCGATGCTGCTGTGGCGGCGATTGCACCGGCATGACGATCCCGGCGAAATCCAGTGATTCCCGGGTGAAATGTGATTCGCGGACTAGTTTGCCCGTGTGGTGCGGGCAGATGGCGGTGCTCTGGTCGTGTGGATGCGCACTACCGTTGTGCATGCCTCCGACTCCTGTCGCACCTCCCAAGCCTGTGGCTCCGCGTGTGTCTGAAGTGCCTTCGCAGGCTGGCCGATTCGGTCAGTTTGGCGGGGCGTACGTGCCTGAGATGCTGGTGCCCGCGCTGCGGCAGTTGGAAGATGTGTACGAGCGAGTGTGCCGCGACAGCAAGTTCTGGGATGAGTTGCATGCGCTGCACAAGACGTTCACGGGCCGCCCAACGCCGCTGTACCTGGCGAAGGGGTTGACGGCCCACGTGCGCAAGAGCGCGAGCGCTGAGATGGGCGCGAACATCTGGCTGAAGCGTGAGGACCTGGCGCACACGGGTGCGCACAAGATCAACAACACGCTGGGACAAGCGCTGCTGACGCTGAAGATGGGCAAGAAGCGCATCATCGCGGAGACCGGCGCGGGGCAGCACGGTGTGGCGAGCGCGACGGCGGCGGCACACTTTGGCCTCCAGTGCGATGTGTACATGGGCAGCGAGGACGTACGCCGCCAGAAGCTGAATGTGACGCGGATGAAGATGATGGGGGCGCGCGTCATTGAGGTGAACACGGGCTCGCGCACGCTCAAGGACGCGACCAACGAGGCCATGCGCGATTGGCAGGGCTCGGTGGATCACACGCATTACATCATCGGCAGTGTGGTGGGGCCGCACCCCTTCCCGATGATCGTGCGCGATTTTCAGAGCATCATCGGGCGTGAGTGCATGGCGCAGTCGCTGCGGGCCATGGGGCAACTGCCCAATGTCGTCATGGCGTGCGTGGGCGGCGGCAGCAACGCGGCGGGTATCTTCTATCCGTTCGTGGATGATGCCAAAGTGAAGCTGATTGGCGTCGAAGCCGGCGGACACGGGCCTGAGAAGGGCAAGCACGCCGCGCCGCTGTCGCTGGGTTCGCCGGGCATTTTGCACGGTTCGCTCAGCTATGTGCTGCAGGATGATGCGGGGCAGACGGCGGACGTGCATAGTTGCAGCGCGGGGCTCGACTACCCCGGCGTCGGTCCTGAGCACAGCTACTGGAAGGACGCGGGGCGCGTGCAGTACACCGCCGTGACGGATACGGAAGCGCTCGACGCATTCACGCTGCTGGCGCGGCTGGAGGGGATCATCCCCGCGCTGGAAACCTCGCATGCTATCGCGCAGGCTGTGAAGACGGCGGCGACGATGAGCAGCAAGGAACATCTGGTGATCAACTTGTCCGGGCGCGGCGACAAGGATGTGGATGAGGCGATGCGACTGCTCGCGGAACGCACGTGAGCGTTCGTGTTCGACAGCGTGGAGTCTTCGTGAACCCGTTCGTATTCCCCTGCCTTGCCGCATCGCCCACACGCGCCCCAGCGAAGAACAAACCATGGTCAGGCTCACCAAAATCTACACCAAGACAGGCGACGACGGCACCACAGGGCTCGCGACCGGCCAGCGCGTTCGCAAGGACGATCTCCGCGTCGAGGCGTATGGCACCGTCGACGAAGCCAATGCCGCGATCGGTCTTGCGGTGATCTCGGCAGATGGCGGGCATGGCCACGCCACTTCGGAGATCGCGGCGATTCTGCGGCTGATTCAGCACGATCTGTTTGATCTGGGCGCCGATTTGGCGACGCCCGTGACCAAAGACGAGCAAGCCGGCACGCGGCTGCGCATCGTGGCGATGCAGACGACCCGGCTGGAGCAGACGATCGACAAGTTCAATGACAATCTCAAGCCGCTCAATAGCTTTGTGCTTCCCGGGGGCACGCCTCTGGCGGCGTCGCTGCACCTGGCGCGGACGATTGTGCGTCGCGCTGAGCGAATCGGCGTGACGCTGCAGGGTGCGGAAGGCGAGACAGTGAGCGCGGAGGCGATTCGGTATCTGAATCGGTTGAGTGATCTGCTGTTTGTCCTGTCGCGCGTGGCGAACGACGATGGCGGCAAGGACGTGCTGTGGGTGCCTGGAAAGAGCCGCGGCGCGTAAGCGGCACAACCCTACTTGCATCCAGGGCAGCAGCGGTCCGGCCGCTGGCCGTGCGCAGCTGCACCTGGCCTCTGCACCATGGGTGCCTGCGGTACGCGTTCAACAGGCTGACCTGTCGCAGGGTGGCGCGTGAGCGGTGCGTCACGCATGCTTTGCTGCACTTCAAACGTCGCTCCCGGTCTCCCGCCAGGGTTTACGACGCGATAGACATACGTTGGCATCTCATACCTCGTTGTCTCGGTCGGGGCCTGTGTGCTGGGTGCCGGCGATGTGCCACTGCGGGAAGGGATCTTCAAACGTCGCCCACGCCGCTGGACCGGCCGCCATCTCTTCATCATTCAGCAGGCAGGTGTCCAACATGGCAACCTGCATCGTTTTGTCCCAATCCACGCCGATCAGTACGAGTTCCTGGCGTCGATCGCCATACGGCTCGCGCCAGTTTGTCTGCAGCCAAGTGCGGGTTTCTTCATCGTCCGGCGTGCGATCCGGCCGGGCCGCCCACCAAATGCCCGCAGGTTCGAGCCGAAAACTGCCGCCAGCCTGAGACCACAGGCCCGCCGCGTCATTGCGGTTGGCCATCCACACAAATCCCTTGCTGCGCACCGTCTTGAGGAAGCCGCCGGTGATGAAGTTGTACAGGCGCGCGGGATGAAACGGCCTGCGCGCGCGGAAGACAACGCTCGAGACGCCGTACTCCTCTGTCTCAGGCGTGTGTTCGTGCTGCAGTTCGCGCAGCCACTTCGCGCTGCGCGAGGCTTCATCCATGTCAAAGAGCCCCGTGCCCAGCACCTCTTGGAGGGGCACGTTGCCGCGCGTGCTTCGCACGATCTTCGCGCGCGCGTTCAGGCCGCGCAGTGTGGCTTCCACTTTCTCGAGTTGCCTGGTCGAGACCAGATCGCACTTGTTCAGGACGATCACATCGGCGAACTCCACCTGATCCGTCAGCAGGTCGGCGATGCTCCGCGTGTCATCTTCATCATTGCCCAAGGGCTTGCCGTCCGCTTCGCGCTGTGACAGGTCATCCTCACTGCTGAAGTCCTTGGGAAAGTTGAACGCGTCGACAACCGTCACCATCGTGTCGAGTTTCGCGAACTCGCCCAGAGTCGCACCTGACTCAGTCTCGAATGTGAAGGTCTGAGCAACCGGCAGCGGCTCGCCGATGCCCGTGCTCTCAATGAGCATGTAATCAAATCGCCCCTCGCGCGCCAGCCGCTCCACCTCGCGCAGCAGATCCTCGCGCAGCGTGCAGCAGATGCAGCCGTTGGTCATCTCGACCATTGTCTCCTGCACCCTGTCGAGTTGCACATCACCCACGCGGCCGCCCGTCTTCACGAGTTCCGCATCGATGTTGATCTCACTCATGTCATTCACGATCACCGCGACACGCAGGCCGGCGCGATTGGCGAGGATGTGGTTGAGGAGCGTGGTCTTGCCAGCGCCCAGAAAGCCTGAGAGAACGGTGACGGGCAGACGCGTGGCAGTGGGTGGCATGTTCGATTATTGATAGTTGAGAATCAATAATCAACAAGGTGGCGGATCTCTCAGGTGGCAAGTCTGCTACTCCGCGAGCTTGGCGACCACGTGGTCAAGCCCATCGGTCACGCGGGCAAAGTCGGGGAAGTTCATGTTCTCCGGCACATCCTCCGTGGTGTGATAGAAGTTGTACCGATACGGCGCGGTGTCGGTGATCATGATCGCCGGATAGCCCATTCGCCAGAAGCTCCAGTGATCGCTCGCGCCCACATGGGGAATGATCGCCGGCAGGCCTGCCCCGATGCTCGCAAACGCCGCGCGTTCGCGAAATGTCCCGATGCTCTGACGAATCAGTTCGGCAGCCTCGCTCATGCCCATAAAGGCGATGAAGTTGCCCTTGGTGGGATAGAACGGTTCAAAGAGCGGCTGCAGCGGATACCGCTGTGTGCCCTCCGCATGCAGGTAGCAGCCCAGCGTTTCAGGCGTCAGCATGGCGACAACGTTCTCGTTCTTGGCGCGGCAACTGCGAGCGTGCACCAGGCTGCCCATCTGCTCAGTCCAGAAAAACGGCGGCTCCTCATTCGCCCACAGCGTGAAGCGCAGCGTGCGAGCCGGCGTCTTTCCCGCGTTCGCTCGCGCCGCTGCCCGCAGCGCCAGTGCGATGGTGCACGCCACACCGCTGCCGTTGTCGTTGGCAGCAGGGCACAGCCCGAAATGCGGCTTGAGTTCCACCGCGTCATAATGCGCTCCGATGATCACGATCTCATCGCGCTTGGCCCCGCCCGGCAGTTCGACCTCCAGGTTCGCCACACGCTCGCCATGACTCATGTACTCCTGCCGTGCCACGCGCAGTCCCGTCTGTGCCAACTGCGCCGTGAGAAACTCCTCGCAGCGCGACAGCACGCGCGGGCGAAACTGGTTGCGGCCCGCAAGCGGTCCGGCCAGTTCACGCACGATGTCTTCGAGTTGCCGGCCCAGGGCAGCCTGTGAAGGCGTCAGCGGTGGCAGTCGCCCCTCATGGCTCGTGCCTGGCATCTTGGTCACAAACCGCGGCAGCAGCGACGCGCCGCGCACGCCCGCCAGTGCGGTTGAGAGTTTCGTGCGGTGCAGAGCCTGATTCCGTGGCTGGGCCATCGTTTCGAGCATACCGCAGGATACGTTGCGGCGATGCCACGCGAGCCGTCAAGCCCTGCAAGAATCACCCGTGCTTCCACACTCGCGCCCACGCAAGCCCGCGGCGATCTTCATCTTCTTCACGCTGCTGCTCGATGTGCTGGGCTTTGGCCTGCTCATTCCCGTTGCGCCCTCGCTCATGGCCAGTCTGCTGGTTGATCCGGCGACGGGCCTCAAGGGCATGCCGGTTGAAGCGGCGACGCCCTACGTCGGCTGGTTGCAGGCCACGTTCTACGCCTGCATGTTTCTCTTCGCGCCCCTGCTGGGCGCTCTCTCCGATCGCTTCGGTCGTCGTCCTGTCATCCTCTTCTCGCTGTTTGGCTCAGGCCTTGACTACCTCGCCATGGCCCTCGCGCCGACCATCGGCTGGCTGTTTGTCACGCGTGTCGTCAACGGCATCACCGGTGCCAGTTTCGGCGTCGCGAGCGCCTACATCGCCGACGTGACCCCGCCCGAGAAACGTCACAAGGCCTACGGCATGATCGGCGCCGCCTTCGGCATCGGCTTTGTGCTCGGGCCGCTGCTGGGCGGCATCCTTGGCAGTATCGACATTCGCTACCCCTTCTATGCCGCCGCTGCACTCACGCTCTGCAACTGGCTCTATGGTCTGTTTGTTCTGCCCGAGAGTCTCCCTCCCGAGCGGCGCAGCACATTCAGCATCGCCAAGGCCAATCCCATCGGCATGCTGCCCATGCTGGCGAAGTATCCCGTCATCCTGTGGCTGGCGGGCGCGCTCTTTCTGCTCAACCTCGCTCAGTTCGGTCTCCACGCCACGTGGGCCGTCTATACCGAGCATCGGTACGACTGGGACGAGATGAAGGTCGGGTGGTCGCTCTTTGTTGTCGGCATTGGCGCCGCCGTTGTGCAAGGTGGGTTTGCTCGCAGACTGATTCCGGCGCTAGGCCTGCGCACCAGTTTGCTGCTTGGTATCGCTCTCGGCTGTTTTGCTTACGCCGGATACGGGCTGGCCACGCACGGCTGGATGATCTACGTCATCGTGCTCTTCGCCAGTCTCGGCGGCATCTCGCAGCCTGCCGGGCAGTCCATCGTCTCTCAAACCGCATCACCCACCGAGCAAGGCGCGGTGCAGGGCGCGTTGCAAAGCCTCAACAGCGTTGCGGGCATCTTCGGGCCCCTCATCGGTTCCCAACTCCTTGATCGTTCCATTCGCGGCGAACTTTCAACGCCCGCCGGACCCGGGCTGCACTTCTTCGTCTGTGCAGCGTTCGCGGTGGGGGGGCTGGTGCTTGCCAGCATCGCCACGCGCGGCATGAGGAAAGGTGACAAAGACGGACCACAAGCCGCGTGAGCATGTATGTCAGGCAGCCCCGCCATCTCCTGGCTCTCAACGCGAGCGGCATCGCTGCAAGTCGGCCCTGCCCTCGCCGCATCCGCCGCACGGGCGCTGCGGAACGCACGTCTGCCGCATGTGATTGACGCTGCGTGCACGCTTGACGCTGTCACTGCTGTCTGTGTCCACGGACTTGATGACGCTCAGTCGCATGAAGTCGCATGCAACTTGCAGCGTGTCCTCATGGGTCTCACGCCAGACGCTGCTCCCGGTTGCGAGCATGTCATTCCCGTGTGCTACGACGCTGAATGTGGGCCCGATCTCGCGGCCGTCGCTGCGGCGTGCAACTTGACTGTCCAACAAGTCATCAACCTGCACACGCAGTCAACCTACCGCGCCGGATTTGTTGGCTTCTCGCCTGGATTTGCGTACCTGCAAGGTCTTGACGAGCGACTCCACCTGCCACGACTGGCGACGCCGCGCCCTCGCGTGCTGCCGGGCAGCGTCGCCATCGCTGGCTCGCAAACGGCTGTCTATCCGAGCGCCACGCCCGGCGGCTGGCACTTGCTGGGCCGCACACCGCTGCGAGTATTCGATTCCGCCCGTGTTCGGCCCGCACTGATTGAAGCAGGCGACACCATCCGCTTCACGCCAATCTCACGCGATCGCTTCATCACCCTCGAGCACGAGCAAACCACGCGACCGCAGGCGCCAACCCATGAGCCCGCTCTCCGCGTCGTGCATCCGGGCACATTCACCACCGTCCAAGTTGCGTCGCCCGGCCTTCGCCACGCTGGCGTACCTCATAGTGGTCCCGCGGATCGTCTCAGCGCCGTCATCGCGAATCGGTTGGTCGGCAACGCCGACACGACGCCGCTTCTCGAAGCCACCCACTCTGGCCCCATTCTCCGTGCGCAGCGCGATGTCAACCTCGCCGTGTGCGGTGCCGATGCGGCTGTCGTTGTTGAGCAGGCGAGCGGTCGCCTCGTGGAACTTGCACCGCTCACGCCTGTGTCCTTGCAGCCCGGCGAAACACTGCGCCTGCACGGTTACCGCGCCGGCGCCCGCGTCTACATCGCTTGCAGTGGCGGTTTCGACGCAATGTCGCATCCCCTGCGAGCAGGCGACAGTCTCGCCACGCTCGGTGCCCCCCGCGTCACGCCGCGCTGCTCCACACCCGCGCTCGCGCGTTTTCATCATGATTGCACCAGCACGCGGATTCTCCGCGTCACGCTGCATCCGCATGCACAGATGCTGCCCTCCATCGCTCCGCGCTTGCACGATTCGCTCTGGCGCGTCACGCCGCGCGCGGATCGCGCCGGGATCCGTCTCGAAGGCCCGCCCCTCATCCACACCATCACCACGATGCCCAGCCACGCCACCCTGCCCGGTGACATTGAACTCACGCCCGATGGCGCCGCCATCGTGCTGGGCCCTGACGCCCCGGTCACTGGCGGCTACCCCGTTCTCGCCAGCATCATCGACGCTGACCAAAGCGCCATGATGCAATGCCGTGCGGGCGAGTGGGTGCGATTCGCTGTCGTCACGCACGCACAAGCCCGTGCCGCCTGGCGCGATCAGCAATCAACGCTCAACAGCCTGACGGGAGTCGATGCATGACAACGCTTCGCCATGTCGATGTCAACTGCGACTGTGGCGAACTGCCCACGCAGGTCGCCGCCGGTGTGGATGACGACCTTGCGCGCACTGTCACCAGCATCAACATCGCCTGCGGCGGCCACGCGGGCGATGAGTCCAGCATGACGCGCTTGGTGCGAGTCGCCACGAGAGTCGGCACCCGCATCGGCGCGCATCCTTCTTATCCCGACACAACCAACTTCGGCCGGGTCACCATGCGCCTCGCCCCCGCCGCTCTGCGTGATGCACTGCACGAACATATCGCTCGTCTCCGCGACATCTGCACGCGAGAGAACGCCGCACTCACGCACATCAAGCCCCATGGCGCTCTCTACCACGACTGTGCCGATCCTGCTATCGCGGCCATCGTCGCTGAGGCGACTCTCGCCGCCGCAGGCCGTGACGTCGCCCTCGTTGCCGCTGCCACAAGTCCCGCCGTCGCGCTCTGGGAGTCCGCTGGCTTCCGTGTGATGCGAGAAGGCTTCGCCGATCGCACGTATGAAGCCGACGGCTCCTTGCGAGCCCGCACCTCGCCTGGCTCACTGCTGTCGACCGCCGCCGCCGCGCAGCAGGCTGTGCTTCTTGCCTCGCGGCGCAGCGTCCTTGTCGCTGGCCAGTTCGTGCCTGTTCCTTGCGACACCATCTGCGTCCATGGCGATGGTCCCGACGCGCTCGTTACTTCACGTGCAGTTGTTGCAGCTCTGCGCGCCGCTGGCATCACCGTTGCCGCCGCCCCGGCATCATGACGCGCTCGGCCCCGCAGAAGCGTGCGTATCGAACGATCGCATCTTCCACCGCCGGCGCAAGCGTCCGTCGTTCATCCGCTCGCACGCCGGTCTCCCAGTGCAGCTTCGCAACAGACAACGCACCGGCATCGCGATCCAGTTTCGGATCAAGCCGCGCCACCAGCCGCTCCCCATGCAGAATCGGCAGCACGTAGTACCCGTATCGCCGCTTGACAGCGGGCGTGAAGGCTTCAAAGCGATAGTCAAACCCGAACAACGCCGCGCACCGCGCTCGATCACGCAGCACCGGATCAAACGGATTGAGCACACGCGTCACATCCGCGACCGATGCAAAGTCGCGCTCCGCTCGCGCGATCCGCCGCTTCACATCAACGGGTGCCCATGCGGATGTCACCTTGCCGTCCATCGCCGTCACCTTCACCGCCACGATCGCATCCGACTTGGCCTGCTCCGTACACCATGCCCGCGCCTGTGCGATGGTCACGGACTGCCAGAATCGAGCGATCTGCGTCGGTGTCGCCACACCCAGCCGCTCCAATGCTGATGTGCACGCCCACGCGACATGCTCCTGCTCGCTGACCGCCTCCGCCTCAATCGCATGTGCGAGCACACGAGGCGTCAGGTCATACACCTTCTGAAAGTTCACCCGGTGCGAAATGGCCAGCTCTCCGCGCCGCCATAAGTAGTCCAGCGCCGCCTTCGCCGGCTTCCACTCCCACCAGCCGGCACCCCTTCGCGGTCCGGCGTGTTCAAAGTCACTCGCCATCAGCGGCCCCTCCCGCGTGATGCGCTCCCGCACATGCGCCACCGTCTCTTCCGGCTTTGGCCCCATCATCCGTGTGAACCACCCACCCCACGCCACCCGCGCAAAGCGATGCCGCCAATGCGCATACAGCCCCGTTGGAATCAGTGACGCATCATGCGTCCAGTGTTCAAAGATCCGTCCCTTGCGCTGCAATCTGTCCAGCGTTGCTCGTTCATAGTCGCTCGCGCGCGACCACAGCACATGATGATGCGCCCGCTCGACCACGTGAATGCTGTCAATCTGCACGAATCCCAGTGATTCAATCAACCCCAGCGTGCCAGCGGGCGTCTTTGCGGAGCGAGCCGCTTCCAGCAGGCACGCGCCGTGCATGAGCAGCAATCGCGCCTCACGCGACGAAATGTCCATCGGAGCAGCCACGCTGCAGTTTACATCACTCATCGCGGCTGCAGAACCGGCTCATTCGCCGGCGGCGTCGCGCTCTTGCCTGGCGCGGCTTCAGGCACCGGCGCTTCCACCTTCTTCATGGGCGGAATGTCCGGCGCGAATCGCTTGTACAACGCGTCGGTCAGCACGCGCTGCTGATCATCCGAAATCATGTTCAACGCGGCCATGAATGCATCGGCCTTCGCGTCATCGGTCGCATCGCTGCCCATGCCAGCGCTCAGTTCGTCCAACTTGGTCTGCATCGTCGTCACGCTCGCCGCGTTCACGCCTGAAGTCGGCAGGATCTCGCGCAGTTGAGGCCACGCCGCCACGCCGATGCGCCGCAGGCTCGCCCGGACGTCCATCGCCGCCACGCGCCGTGCTTCGGCCACGGCCATCAGTCCCAGTTGCCCCTTGCGATTCTGCTGCTGCGCTTCGCGCTGTGCCTGTTGCGCTGCAGCCTGCATGTACTCGCGCATCACGCTCACGAACAGCGTGTTGTTCTCGGGCGAAAGGGCCTTCCCGATCGCAGCCCGCAGCGCGCCGCGGTTGCGCAGCATCGGAGCGAAATTGTCCAGTTCGTTCAGTTTGCCCTGGATCTCCGCGTTGTTGTTCTCTTCCATCACGCGAGCCACGCGCGACACATTCGCCGTCGCGTGCCGCAGCGCGCCGTCCACCAGCCGCTCATGCTCCGCAAAGACCTGCTCGAGTTGCAACTTCTCCTGGTCGGTCAGCGTCAATGCCGACAGCGCCGCCCGCTCGAGCGGCTGATCCACCCGCACCAAGTTGCCCGCCGTATCGCGCTTGATCAGCGTGGGGCGATCTGTCATGTTGCTGGATGCCGGAGGCGTCGTGCCGGGCGCTGGTTTCGCAGGCTCAACCGTTCCTGGCGCGGGTGTCGTGCGCTCGGGAGTGCTCGGCTCTGGCTTGACCGGTTCGCGATTGGTAGGTGCTGTCGTCGTCG
>VYMG01000051.1_pt1 | contig 69836 bp, 58 predicted proteins | sample 5115261 | NCBI WGS metagenome assembly VYMG01 (sample SAMN12291781, study PRJNA351875) | freshwater metagenome | isolation source: freshwater lake | place: USA: Michigan, Wintergreen Lake | collected 2013-08-08
GCACAATCGCTGCAACTCAAATCGGGAGATTGTTCCCAACGATAATAATTTCCGCCCGAAGCAAATATTTGCACCGATGACCCCGCACAAATTATGGTATCTTTGCCTGCATCCGCTATCGGTTTTCCCACACTTACCGTCACCGAATCAATACCCACACAACCATATTTATCAGTCATGGTCACATAATATGTTTGTTGTGTCGTAGGGCGAGCAAATGGTGAACGACAATCGCTGCAACTCAAGGTATTCGACGGTGTCCATGAATATGACAGACCTTCATTGACCGTTAATTGAATGGAATCTCCGGCACAAATTCCCAAATCTTCACTTGCTTTTACCGTTGCTGTTTTCACTCGCACACTGACACTTTGTTTCATCGTCGGACAACCAAAATAATCTTTACTCACAACGGTATAAAGTATATCTTTTGTGATTGTTGCTATCGGTGAAGGGCAATCCGTGCAGGATAATCCTTCTTGGGGTGACCATTTCCCGCGCATATCGTCGTATCGCTCACACTTGTCTTGACAATAGGATGCGACAATGATGCATTATTCATAGAACGCCCCGGTACATAGCCATAAGCGTTTGCTTTTGCATAACCATAGCTGTATATCCCAAAAGGCATGGGTGATTCTATAGTAATTATTTCATCATCCACACTTACTGTCCCTATGGAATAGTCATCACAAAGACCGGTCTGGCGAAACGAACCCAATGGAACAAAGAGTCTTTTATCCACCGGCTTTTTATTCATCGTCAATTGTGAAAGTGCTTTTGTAGGAATAACAATATTAACAAAGTTTTCCGAAAATGGATATGCTACGAACTCATGTTTGAAAGGTCGCCTATCAATAATATATGAGTTTTGCCAATATTCCATTGCCGGAAGATCCACCATAAAAGGGCCACCTGTAGCTTTAATTTCAACATCTTCAGTATATCCCTCGTTAGAAGAACGGCGCAAAATAATAACGGCAACAGGTGAAGTAGAATAAAGCACTGCCGCATTTTCTATCGGCAACGTGATATGTTGTCCTTTCTGTAAAAAAGCAATTTTTTTATTATTCACATATAGTGAAGCAGTATCAATCATTGCAGCAACTTTATAATTATTCGGACTTATTGTATTGTAATCAAATTTGGATTTAATAGGATCTGTTATGATATAATGCTGTCCATAATATTCCATTGGTAAAATTTGCTCAAAGACATCAATCACCTTATACCATCTATCATATCTTATTCCTGATTCAAAAGACAAACCACCCGATACAACACTGACGGGTGCGCTTGCTTTGATTGACAGCCCTGTCAAGTCTGCTGTTGAGTCTATATTGTCAGGATGCGCAATAATCAAATAGCTTTCACCTTTTTGTAACGTTGTCGTAATACTGCGTTCGGTACTACCTATCAGATTGGTGGGCGAAACTATGGATATCACTGTATTATTTTCTGTCGCAGTAATAGCACATTCAGAGTAGCTATAACTTGTGTTATTTTGATTTAAGACAACATAATTAGTAATATGCGATGCCGGAGCAATGACAGTATAATTCTTAGAATATGTTTGTATCGGATAGAGTAAAGCAACATCTGTGTTATATTGTTCATAGCGCATAAATGAAACAGATATATCATCATCGGCAATAATATGAACAGATGCTTTGTTTGGCTGCAATGGTTTGAGCTTCACTAAATCTTTTGGTTTCAATCCTGCAAAATCCACAAAATCATTTCCTACGGTAGTGAGTTGATAGGGCAGAGAGGGATTAGTGATAGTGAAAGGTAAGCTGTCCGCTTGTCCATTAGCACGCCGAAGAATCACCGTACCCTTTGTCGGTTTTTCGGCAATTATGGTAAAGGTAAATAACACTATTCTGTCGGGAAAAGGAGAATACGACATAGGTAAAACAGACGTATAAAACTCTTTGCCTTTGTGTGTGGCTTGGGAATAAACATCTTGCACACATAAAAGCAATACCGCAGACAAAAGTAGAATGTATCTCATAAGTATATTGTCCTTGAAAATGGAGAGTGCAAATATACAACATGAACTGCAAAGTTATTCATATACGGCACTGTACTCACCGCCCGTGTTTGATGTCAGTGGGAAATTGGGTGTGAAGTTAGATATGTGAATCATAACGAACGTTACTTAACAAGTAAATTACACATATTTTTTACCTAATAAACAACTTCAAAACAACCTTACAATTGGTATTTTAGAAATCGCAAATCCACCCAATGAAATGATTATACTTCTTACTTCGTTTTTTTTAATGTTACACTGTAAATCATTTCGATGTCTTTAGTATATTCTATTTTAATAGGATAAAATCGCATATAACCTTTTTCATCAAATGTAAATTTGGCTCCTCTAGGAAGAATTGTACTTACTATTTTATTGCTATCATTTAATTGGTATGTTGAGCTGAAATAACTACCACCTAATGCCGTATAATCTATTGTAATTTGATTGGTTAAACTATCAATATTGACTTTTAAATTATTATCTTCAACATCAATCCACTTCCCATAAATGCTATTGTTGGTTTCCTTTGAGTTACCACAAGATATATGAAACACTAAAAATGGGATAATCATATACAACTTAAACACCTTCTGTTCCATCTTTATCAACCGTATATTCATTTTTGACATAATTTCTTTTTTTAATATTCCATAAGGGTAATAGTTCGCAAATTTACAAATTTTTATTGTAAATGGCACTGTACTCACCGCCCGTGATGTGATGAAAGTAGGAAATTGGGTGTGAAGTTGGATATGTGAATCAATAATATTGATGAACTAGACAGTTTCGGAAATATTGATGTATTTTACAGTTTTGGACTCATTAAAATTAATCCTTACTTTACCTCAACTTCTCAATACTTTTCTAAATATTCTTGCCAACTATTCGGATACCTTTCTTTAATCCTTTCCTTAATGTATTCTGGTACGGGAGTTGCTCGATAATCTATACCCTTGGATTTCAAAAAATCTACGATCTGCATTTTATATTGGTAATCAGATGAATATAAAGGAAATATATCTTTTCTTAATACATCCACTAAATACATGGGTTTCCCTTTGTCGTTAGGGTCTCGATTTTCAAACAAAACTGAGTCATCCGGTATAAAAAACACAGGACGATGATAGTTTGCTCCGTGCTGAAGTAAATAGTTCGAAATTTTATACTCATTTGTCATTACCGATTCACCAAATGCCGATTGACCATACTCATTCTGATAATTTATGTCCGCACCATTTTTTATAAGCAGTTCTACAAATTCAATTTTACCGGAACTGACAGCTGAAATTAATGGTGTTTGTCTCGTGCTATTTCCTTCACTTCTTTCACCTGTTTCTATATCGTTTACATTTGCACCATTTTTAATCAATATTTCAGCAAATTTAATATCATAATCTCGAAGTCTAACAGCTTCAATCAATGCTGATGAGCCATCAAAAGTATTATGTATGTTTATATCTGCTTTATTGTTTATCAAAACCATAAATGGTTTCATTTGTTGATTCATTATCGTAAAAATGAGAAGAGTATTTCCATACTTTGGATCTTGGTAATTTATTATATTGGGGTCTTTCGTAATGATTTCTTTTATTTTGAGTTCATCTTCATCTTGAACTGCTTTAGCTAACTCCCAAGCCACTGTATTCTGGAAAAGGCGATAATCTCTACCTTTTAATTTTGACTTGTCAACTGGGTTTTCTCTATTACAGTTTAGTTGTAAAGGTAATAGAATAAAGAACAATATTCTTATAATTATTGGTTTCATATTTTTTTCTTTCTTGTTTCTTTCTTATTTTATTTTTCAGAATTAATACTGGACATGACTGTCTGTGTCTATAAAATAAATCGGGTTACTAATACTAAGACAGTAGGGGTTCCATTCTGGCATATCTCTTTCTTTTGAATCTGTACTCCCTACTCTCGGGTCATATATTCTTGCGCCATAGTCCAAACTATTTGCCTCTCCTTTTATTTCATCATTTTTTTCTTTGCCATTATACCCATAACTGTAATCACTGCTCAGATCATAGCTGCCTGCCGTCCCTGTGTGCTGCATTTCGAATGAGTAATAGTTCGCAAAGTTACATATTTTTGTTGTAAATGACACAGTAAAGACAGCCCGTGATTTGATGTCATTACTCACCACACACACATTGCCAATGTGGTCGGTGAGTGCGTACTGCTTTTGGGTTACGTAGCGGGTGAATAAACCCGTATCTGATTGGGTTACATTTCGAGTGGTAACCGGGCACACATCCATTCCTACCCTACTGGTAACTGAGTGAGTCGAAGTTCCGTAGAGCGGGCGTTCAATCAGTGCCATGCCTTCGCCGCCATTTTTGTATGCCATAAGAACTCGGCATTAGTAATCATAGGCACATCTTAGTTTTCCATGCTCATCTTGTAAGCGGAATGTCCTTAATGAACGGTCCGTGATTTTACCAATCAGTGAGAACTTAGAAGTTACTTCTTCATCCCATTGTCGCTTTTCTAATTCCAAAGATATCGGTAATAACTTCTTTGACTTATACCCTGTAAGAGGAATTTCAGTGGAATACGACTTACTGATAATTTTGATTACTCTTGCAGTATCATTAACATATAAAACTTTCACATAGCATTTTCGATACACATTGCTCTTCCATACTTTTAGAACTTGGTAACTCATTGCGTTTTTCTGGATAGTATCAACCGACTGGAGAATCAAATCCTTCCGTTTTATAGGTATCATAACTGTTTTTACCCCATTTCCTATCATATCCTTTAAACGATTATTAGGATTAAAAGCAGGATTTTTAGGGGTCGGGTTATTATTATCATCGCAACCAACGATGAAAGCGTTTATTAGTAAGGTAATTAGGATAAATGTCATTCTCATTCTTTCACCTTAATTTCTTTTTTAACATTTTCCCTCTTTTCAACTTCAATCACCATCTTTTTAGGGTCTTTTTTGGTATCTGCCCATTCTAGTCCATCAATACCAATACCATCAATTAGACGATTCATTGCATAACTGTACAGTGTCCATTTAGGATAGCTATGAGTAAAAGGATCTAAAGATAAAATCTTCCCTACTCTCGGGTCATATATTCTTGCGCCATAGTCCAAACTATTTGCCTCTCCTTTTATTTCATTGTCTTTTTCTTTGCCATTATACCCATAGCGGTAATCACTGCTCAAATCATAGCTGCCTGCCGTCCCTGTGTGCTGCATTCCGAAAGGATAATAGTTCGCAAAGTTACAAATTTTTATTGTAAATGACACAGTAAAGACAGCCCGTGATTTGATGTCATTACTCACCACACGCACATTGCCAAGGTGGTCTTTATATTCATAGCGTTTATTGTCAAGCACGCGGTCATATAATGTCGGTTCTGCGGTGATGGTATAGCATGTGGCTCCACCACCCGGCGGCACTATCATAGCAATTATTTTGGCAATTTTAAAAGCAGACTATTTTTACTCTATTTCCCATTTCTCAAAAATGAATCTTCCTTTTTCAATCTTAAAACGAGCCCTGTTATACCTCCTATAGAATGTGGGGCAATTTGTCATTTCATACGTTTCCATTGGAAAATTTGGGAAAAGTCTTCTATATTCAATTATACTAAAATATAATTTTCGCTTAGTTTTACTTATTCGACAATTATAAATTAAATAAAATCTATCTTCCATATTTAAGTTAAGTTCGTTAAAAGCACTTAAAATTACATTATCTGAAATTTTTGATTTCACTGAAACTATCAATGAATCTTGATAGACTTTAGCTAAATGATAGGGTTTGTTACTTGCTAATATGCTATCTAATTTTGAACATTCGGGACTGATAAAATTGTCAAAATTATAAACACTATCATCCAGATTACGAAAATGTATATCAGGTGAGATAATAGAAGATAAATATTTATCTCCTATAACTTTTGATTTCAAAGAAGTCCTCAATGAATCTTGATAGACATTAGCTAAATGATAGGGTTTGTTACTTGCTAAAATACTAGCTAATTTTGAGCATTCTTGACTGATAAGGTTGTTGCTTATTAGAGCTAAAAAAGCAACTAAGCAATATTCTCTTAACAACATAATCACTCCTTTCATTATTTTTTGGATTTATCTACAATTTGGGATTCATCTACTCTCCCAAATCCTTGTACTTTTAAATTTTCACTACTCATATCTCTATAACCAATTTGCAGATCAGTTATATTACCATTTTTATCCTTTGTTACGCTTTCAGCTACTATCTTTGCTTTAAGGTAATATCCTTTATCTGCTCTTTGTTCAATTATGTAACCAGCTAATCCAAAAGTATTATTCGTTCTACTCCCATCTGAATTTATTGTACTTCCCCCTGCATTTGTAGTTAACATTTCCAAATAGTATCCTCCACTAGGAATTAATTTATTTAATTCATTACTTATCCCTGGTCGTTGTACTTCCGTGGGCTTTCCTTGTGTGCGGTTACCACTTGCATCGTAAAGATACGACGTTGTTCCGTTTTGGTGTGGCGAAGCCACGAGTTTTTTTTTGCTCTTTTTTTTCCTTGCTTTGCAAGGCTTTTCTTATTCAATTATCCAGTTATACTTTTCTGATTTTCTAATTATCAAAAAATTATTGGAATTACTCTTTTTAATTAAACTATCTCCTTTTAAAAAATAATCAGTTGGTTCATTTTGGTTTTCCGATAAAACTAATTTACAGCCATCAACTCTAATCCAACCCTTAATACCAAGTATTTTAATTTCGGTTTTTCTGCTAATTGCAAGATCAACAATTATACTATTTATTTCTACTTTTCTAAAATATGTGTGGTCGATTTCTGTGTTTTTTATATGCATCATTACTTTGTAAGCATTAAATAAAAACACAATCAATATTAGAACTACAATAAGTTGCGTCAGCATTTTTTTTCTTCTATTTATCATCTTCGGGGTCTATTTGATTTAATATATTCCAACCACTTACATCTTTCTTTGATTTAGGTAGAAAATCACTTCCATTCCCATAAATCAACCAAAAGTATTGATCTTGAAACAAAGTACCAGTCCAATTATATCCATTAGCAACCCAAGAATTACTTGCAGGTTCAATTTTTCCAGTAGTCGGATTTCTTGTTTCTGCACATCCCCAAAATAACGAAGCTCTAATAGTGCCTAATCTCGGGAACCTTATATCGTCTTGATATCCGTGGAATAGCTCATGTACAAAAAGTCCATATTTGTTACGGTTTTGTTCGCCATTTAAGTGTTTGCCCATCAAAAGTTTATTATCTCTGCCATTGTAAGATGCATCTACATTTCCTTTAAAGGTATCATCGGTAATAAGATATTATGTTCTATTCTGTTCTAAACGATTAATGACATGACTCCCTAAATCTGAATTTTTCATTTCTTCTATATAACTTTTTGCATTCGAGACAAACACAGTTAGTGGTCCATGTACCCCAATTTTCAGGTCACCATTTACATTTACTGTATCCCCCAAATAATCGCTAAATATAATCGGATTTCCTGCAAACGTAGCATAAGAACTCATCGATATATTCGGTCTTGGATCTATATTCCACCTTCTTCCTAATCTTGTATCATACTCCCAAAACTCCGCAGTTGTATGATTTCCATTTCTCGAGATCTCTTCATCTTTTTCTTTGCCATTATACCCATAGCGGTAATCACTGCTCAAATCATAGCTGCCTGCCGTAGCTGTCTGCTGCATTCCGAATGGGTAATAGTTTGCAAAGTTACAAATTTTTATTATAAACGGCAGTGTACTCACCGCCCGTGATTTGATGTCATTACTCACCACACGCACATTGTGATGCAAATCAAGAGAATCAAACATGAATGTCTCTTTATCACAACAATGGTAGCGTACTTTCTTTTTGCAATATACGGATTAACTGGAAAATTCTGTGCTATTACTATGAGGTTTTTTCAATTTAAGCCCATGTCGGATTGGCTTTAAGTTCAATTATTTCGTGTGTCACAGGATGTTCAAAAGAAAGATATGTGGCGAAAAGTTTAAGATTAATGGTTTTTGTATATGTTCCATATTTACCGTCGCCAACTAATGGATATCCCATTTCTGCAAACGTTACTCTAATCTGATGATAACGTCCGGTAATGAGTTCAATTTCAATTTCTGAAACATCATTTCTTTTATTGAGAAATCGCCACAGTAATTGGGAGAGTTTTGCTTCGGGAGCATTTTGATGTACAATTTTAGCACATAATTCAACTTCATCTTTCAGCAACCATAATGATTCTGAAATCCACTCACCACTTGCTTTCTTTTCTTTGTCAAGTAAATGATTATACTCTATTGAAATATCACCGCTGACTAATGCACGGTATATTTTTTTCATTTGTTTATTTCTAATGATTTCAGCCAACCGTGATGTTGCTTTTGAAGTTTTACCGAAAATCATAACACCGCCAACGGGACGATCAAGACGATGAACAAGCCCGCAATAAACATTACCGGGTTTATCATACTTTTCTTTCAGATATAACTTACAATAACTAAGGACATCATAATCACCGGATTTATCTGCTTGCACAGGAATATTAGCAGGTTTAATTATTCCCAGAAGATGATTATCTTCATACATCACAGTAATGGGATTGGTCATGGAGTCCATCGCGCTGTTATCCCGCAAGGCAAAAGCATTGTGGGTTGTTTTTGAATCGGCAACGCTAATTCACCATATTCGATAGAGCCGGAAGGTAATTGAGAGGTCAGAACATTTTTTAAGACAATGGGAGAAATTGCCGTGGTGTAAGAATTAACCAAAAAGAATAAAGGTTTATCACTTAATAAACAAACAGATTCTTTGACAAGTTCGGCAAAATGTTTTTCAAATTTCCATGTTTCCCCATCCTTGCCTCGCCCATAACTTGGAGGGTCCATAATAATGCCATCATATTTTTTTCCTCTTCTCTGTTCTCTTTGTACGAATTTCAAACAATCGTCCACAATATAGCGAATTTTGTCATGTTCAATTCCATTACATTGAGCATTCTGTTTGCACCAATCAACCATACCTTTTGCAGCATCAACATGGGTAACATGAGCACCTGCAACCGCCGCTGCAATTGTGGCAGCTCCCGTATAGCCAAAAAGATTCAAAACTGATATTGGTCTTTTTGCTTTCTGTATGGATATCATAGTTTTATCCCAATTCACCGCTTGTTCCGGGAATAATCCTGTATGCTTAAAATCGGTAGGGCGGACAATAAATTGTAATTGTTTGTAACGAATGATCCACGATTGCGGTAATTGATTTTTTGTGTTCCATGAGCCACCGCCGGAAGTACTTCTAGTATAGACAGCATCGGCATCGTTGATATTCATACCGGAGGGATTATTCCAGAGTACTTGCGGGTCAGGACGCACTAATAATTTATCGCCCCATCGCTCTTTTTTCATGCCGCCATGACATTCGATTATGGCGAAATCTTTCCAATCTTCTGCAATAAATGTCATGAGATATTTACATGGTATTGTGTATGTTTTGTAATTTCATAAAATTCCAAAGTGCTATATTTTCTTTCATAAATGCGGCAAATTCATTCAAAGGTAACTGTGTAGCCGCATCAGACCAAGCTTGCGCGGGACGTGGATGTGTTTCCACGAATAATCCATCAATACCTGTGGCAATAGCTGCACGTGTTAATGCTCTGATAAATTTCGGTTGACCACCGCTCTGTTCGCCACCACCGGGTTGTTGAACGGAATGAGTAGCATCAAAAATCACAGGAAATCCGGTTTGCTTCATCAGCACAAGTCCCCGCATATCAACAACTAAGTCATGATAGCCAAATGTTGTTCCTCTTTCGGTGAGCCAGACATTCGGATTACCATGCGCGGTAATTTTTTTGGCTTGTTTCTCCATATCTCCGGGAGCAAGGAATTGTCCTTTTTTAATATTAATTGTTTTACCTGTTTTAGCGGCAGCAATCAAAATATCGGTCTGTCTGCATAAAAAAGCAGGGATTTGCAAAATATCGGCAACTTGCGCCACCGAGTCGGCTTCTTCAGCACTGTGAATATCGGTCAAAATAGGTAAAGAATATTTTTTCTTTATCTGAGCCAAATACTCAAGCGCAATATCATCACCCAAGGTAGAAAAAGAACTAAGACTTGTACGATTGGCTTTTCTATACGATGCTTTGAAAATAATATTAACATCACATTCTTGTTCTACACGGACGAGAGTCTCCGCAACTTCTTCGAGCATATCTAAAGATTCCACCACGCATGGACCGGCAATGACAGTCAATTTGTCGGGGTTCATTGTTGATTTTTCTGAAATTATCATACACCTTTCCTTCTAAGTGCTTTTTGACGATGTACATTGAGCACAGCACCAATCATTACCATATTAATAACAAGTGAAGTTCCGCCGGCACTCATAAACGGAAGAGGAATCCCCATGACGGGAAACCATCCGATTGCCATGCCTACATTGACCAAAACATGATAGAAAAACATGGTTGCCACGCCAAAACTGAGCAAGCTTCCAAAGCGCGAAGTGGCAGTCGTCGCCGTATCAACGCAACGATAAATAATTGTCCCCATAAAAAAAAGTATGATGACCCCGCCAATAAAACCAAATTCTTCCGTTGGTACACAAAAGATAAAATCAGTCCATTGTTTTGGAATATATCGCAATTGTGTCTGTGTTCCTTGTAAAAACCCTTTGCCTGTGAATCCACCGCTACCCACGGCAAGAATGGATTGAATAACATTATAGCCACGTCCTTTAGGGTCGGAATCGGGGTTCAAAAAGGTTTGAATACGTGCTTTTTGATGCGGTTTCATAATGCCATAGACATAACCGGAAGAAAATCCGGCACCAACCAAGACGGCAATGCCAATAATGGTAACTATAATGCCTCGCCTGAACGAGATAGCAAATGCAGAAAGAATGCCTGCACAAACATAAAATGCATTTTGCCCCCAGAATGCAGAAATTGCAATTGCCGGTGCGCCGACGATAATGAAGAGAAAGTATAAATCCAGCCCAGCCCATAATGCCATACCAACAGACAAAGCAATAAACACACTCGCCGATCCAAAATCGGGTTGCGCCATTATTAAAGCAATAGGAAGACCAAACATTAACAATGTAATACCGGCATCGCGTACAGTAGAGATATCAGTCCCTTTTTGCGATAAATACCTTGCAACAGCAGCTATTGTAGCGAATTTTACTAACTCTGCGGGCTGGAATGTAAATGTTCCTAATGCAATCCAACTTCGAGAACCATACACCTCCTTTCCTAATGGAGTCAGCACAGCAGCAAGCAACACAAGACCGACGATAAAACCAATATAGGATAAGTTAAACAGCCAACGCTCCGGCAAATACGCAACCACCACCATACAGATCAAACCGACACCTGCATACTGAAGTTGTTTATTAAAAAACTCGCCTAAGCCGGTATAAAAGGTAGCACTGTAAATTGAGATAAGACCACAAGCGATAAGAAGTATGGTGGCAAAGAATAAACTTAAATCGAATGTCTCAGCAGTTTTCGGGTTTCGTGTACTCGTATAATCGGATTCGATGGCACTGTCATATTGCATTGTTAAACCCGATTGATAAATTCTACACTGTAATTATTGTCTTCAAAAACGAGCTTTGTGACTCCGCCATAAGCCAAGCGTATGTCGAAGGTTTTTTGAAATGGAATCTCCAAAGCAAATGACAAAAGACATCGGATAACTCCGGCATGCGTCACCATGATAACATTTTGATTGTTCTTGGCAGAAACTTCTTTGAAACACTCAATGGAACGATTATAAAGATCCGTATAACTTTCACCACCGGGACAACGAATATTGACAAAATCTTGCATCCACATTTCGAGAATATCAGGCTCGATGTCATCCCAACGTTTCAATTCCCAATCACCAAAATGGAGTTCCATCAAACGGCGATCTTGAACAACAGGACGTTTTGCCAGAACCTCAGCAAGTTGCACGCAGCGGCGTGAAGCGCTAGTAATGGTATAAGCACTCTGTTTGTCGGGAATTAGACGCGCCGTGTCATTAGCTTCTTGAAGAAAAGTAGAAAACAAATTTACTTCTGCTTGTCCATAACATAGCCCTTTTTCAACATTGACAGAAGTATGTCGGACGATGTAAATATCCACAATGAGTATATCCGGGAGTTAATAAACGAAATTCGAGAAAAGCAATGTTCGAGGTTTCATAGATGGTAAGAATTGAAGCGAAGTGAAACGACTATGAAAAACCTTACTCATTATGCTTATAAAACTAAACCCCAGAAAGTGATGTTCACGACTGGGGTCAATTGTAATGGTGCCCGGGGCGGGACTTGAACCCGCACGACCTTCTACGGTCCCAGGATTTTAAGTCCTGTGCGTCTGCCGATTTCGCCACCCGGGCAGTTATTTGATTGCGAAAATACGAAAATGATTGTGTTTACCAACACTAAACTTACGATTTTTGTGTAGAATTTATCGTACTTATATGAACAATAGTTTTTTCTATATTTGTATCTCTTTGTTATTATTTGCTTTGAGCGGTTGCACATCTCACAATGAAGTTGTTGCCCCGCCGGAGCAGACAACTCCCCCATACGTTTCTATCATAGCATTGCCCACAGCAATCGAGGGCAAGCCGAATGTAGAATATACCTTTTCAGTATTGCAAAAGAATATTCCGGACAATGCACTTTTTCGTTGGTTTGTTGACCCTCAATTCCCCGTCGAATTACAAACTTCGCAATCGTTTCACTATATCTTCTCCGAAGACGGATTCTACTTTGTCACTCTCGAGGTTGTGGATAAAGAGATTTCGAAGATTATTGCCACCACAAAACTGAAAGTCAATATTAGGAGTACATTGCCGAAACTGCGCGAGATTCGGATAAACAGCGGCACTTTCGAGATGGGCAAACAAACTGAATTTTCTGAAAATCCGGTAAGAGTTGTTTCCATAAGCACTCCATTTCATATAACAGAAACCGAAATAACACAAAAGCAATGGTCAGATATATATGGTCACAATCCCTCATGGTTCAAAGGTGATAATCTGCCGGTTGAAACTGTTTCATGGTACGAAGCGCTCGAATTCTGCAATTCACTTTCCATTCGCAGCGGATTAGAGCCATGTTATACATTTCTTTCAGACGATAGTGTTCAATGTGACTTTTTGCGCAATGGCTATAGATTACCGACTGAAATGGAATGGGAATATGCAGCAAGAGCCGGCGCAAAATGGGATACACACAATGGGAATATTTCTAGCACTATTGATGGTTGCTTGCCTTTAGATCCAGCATTGGATGAACTTGCTTGGTATTGTGGTAATGCAGAGTTTACAACACATGAAGTGGCTGAAAAACAACCCAATCAATGGGGACTGTATGATATGCTCGGCAATGTACAAGAATGGTGCTGGGATTGGTACGACGCTTATTATTATGCAGAATCACCACTGACTGATGCTCGTGGTCCGTCAACGGGCAATCTAAAATCATGTCGCGGCGGTTCATGGTATAATCAAGTATTTTTATCCCGTTTATCGGCTCGTTTGTTTTATCGCCCTTCGAATAGAACAAATATTATTGGATTCAGAATTGTGAGGAAAGCAGAATAATGAATACTCCGAGAACACTATCCATGCTTGTCATTGTCTCTATGATATGCGTTTGTTTTATAGGATGCGGTGAAGATACAATTATACAAGAACAACCAAAGAACTCCGATTCTACCGCAATATTTCGAAATGCCTTTACTGCCCCCGAAGAATGTGCAACCTGCCATCCGAAACATTTCAATGAATGGCAAATTTCTATGCATGCCTATGCGATGAAAGATCCGGTGTTTCATGCTTTAGACAGTATCGGACAATTGAGAAGCAATAACCGCCTTAATCAATTTTGTCGTGAATGTCACAGCCCTATAGGTTCACTCGGCGGAGAAACTCCAATTGGATATAATCCATCAATGATTTCAAAATTAGCAGCACATGGTATCAGTTGCGATGTTTGTCACTCAATGAAATCACCGAATCCCGGGAGCAATATTCCTACATTTCGAACCGATAAAGTCAAACAAGGAAGTATTCCCAATCCCATAGCAAATAGTTTTCATACATCGGAGTATGTTCCTAAATATGGTACATCGGAAATCTGTGAGCCATGCCACATGGTCACTTCGCAAAATGGAATCGTCGTAGAGGAAACATATAAAGAATGGAAACAAAGTGTATATCCGGCAAGACCCGTCAGTTGCCAAGAATGTCACATGCACTACACCGAGGCTCCCGCAGCCGTAGGAGGACCCATACGAAAAGTACATGAACACAAAATGATAGGTGTAGATATTCCTCTTACCGATGATTTTCCGGGTAGAGAAGAAACAATTAAAGCCGTTGATTCATTATTGCGTTTTTCGTCAAAATATTCGATTTTTACGCCGGATTCTGTTCCCAAAAATTCATCGTTCAAAGTAAGAGCAACGGTTTATAATTCAACAACCGGACATAATTTACCTTCCGGAACAATTTATGAAAGACAATTGTGGATAGAAATGGTGGCAATCAATAAAGAAAACGGCGATACCATTTATCAATCGGGCACTCTTGACGGCAATGGTGACCTTCGCAATCATCACAGTGAATATGTGAAAAAAGGATTATTAGCCAAAGACAATGATTTGACTATCTTTAACGGTATAGCTAAGAAACATGGTAAAGAAATTGACTTCTTTTGGGAGGCAGATGCAATCGAAAATAGAACTATTCCGCCATTTGAGTCGAGAAGCGGTCTTTATTCTATTCCTTCTTTGAATACCAAAGGAACCATTATTATTATATCGCGATTAAAATTCCGAGCTTTACCGCCGTATTTATTAAGAAAAATCGGACATGCTTCTTTGGTGAATAAACTTGTTATATTCACAATGGATGAAACACGAAAAGAGATTTCGGTGCATTAACAAAAGACAGCCTCGATTTGAGTGGATAAAATATCATCCAACGATTCTCGGCGACGAATGAGTATATCTTTTCCTTGATAAACCAAGACCTCGGCAGGGCGCAATCGTGAATTATAATTACTACTCATCGTAAACCCATAAGCACCGGCATTAAGAAAACATAAAATATCACCTTCGCGAATTTCGGCGATTTTTCTGTCCCAAGCAAAAGTATCTGTTTCGCAAATATACCCGACCACAGAATATACTCTCGGAGTGCCTTCGGGATTGGAGATATTAATTATACGATGATACGCATCATAAAACATTGGTCGTATAAGATGGTTTTGCCCAGAATCAACTCCTGCAAAAACCGTAGATACAGTTTGCTTAATCACATTCGTTTTGACTAGAAAATAACCGGCTTCACTGACCAAATATTTACCCGGCTCGAACCAGAGTTCTAATTTTTTGCCATACTCATCACAAAATTCATTAAATGCTTTAGATATTTTTTTGCCCATATCCTGAATATCGGTTGTTACATCATCATCCTTATAGGCAACCTTGAAACCGCTGCCAAAATCAATAAACTCCAAATCGGAGAAATTGCGAGCGGCATCAAAAATAATGTCAGCGCCCTGTAAAAAAACACCGGCATCTAAAATGTCGGAACCACTATGGACATGCAAGCCGTTTACTCGGATATTATAGGTTTGAACAATACGTAATAAATGACGAAGTTGATAAATCGAAATACCAAATTTTGAGTCAATATGTCCGGTTTGAATATGATGATTACCACCGGCAAGAATATGAGGATTTAAGCGAACACAACATGGAACACTGTTTCCATAATCATGTCCGAACCTTTCAAGCACGGACAAATTATCAATATTAACCACAACACCTTTGCCGATTGCTGATTGAATTTCTTCATACGAAACACAATTCGGCGTATAGATGATTTCATGTGGCTCAAAACCGGCATATAAACCCAATTCCACTTCTTGTATGGACACGGTGTCTAACCCTGAGCCAAATGATCGTAAAAGTCGCATCACAGAAATATTAGACAAAGCTTTGCAAGCAAATTTAATTTTGACATTAACGCCGGAAAATGCATCGAGTAAAGTGTCGTATTGACGTTTTATGACATCTGCGTCATAGACATATACAGGTGCTCCATAACGATGTGCAATATCAAGGAGATTCACCCCTTGAATACTTATATTTGATTCTGTCATATTCATTTCACTGTACCTTTACGATTAAATTAGACAATTTTTCTTGCCATAAGACAACGATCCAACCATGCTTTTTTTTGCAACAATTCCGGGATACTCATTAATTCTTGCGGTTTGCCAAATCTTTTTTTCGATTCGGCGTGAATATGGCTGATTTGCAATGATTTTCCTGAATTTCTCAATATGGTCGTTAATCGCGAAGCTAATTGAGAACACTCTTGTCGCAATTGCTGTTCGCGTTCAGCCACATTGATAATTGATGGAGCAGATCCTTGTATTGCAGTATCTTGTGGCTCGCCAAACAATTGCAAGTTATGTGTGAACATATTGTGCTGTTCAACTTCAGTGAGTTCCCATTTGGTTTCCGGTTTTGTTAACGTCATTGCTTGGCGCGGTTCATCAAGCATTCTCTTCTGTTTAATTGCAATTCCTTGTTGTTCTTCACTGGCAATCCAATCAAGAATTTCTACAATTCCCGAATCTTTGGCAACAAAAATATCACAAATATTATTCTTTTCACCAAAAGGCGCATAATACCTCATGCCCCTAAATAATTGCTGTAAAGTTTTGGAATGCGCACGTACCAAATCCGCTTTCACAATTATACTGATTGGCTTAATATCGGTTCCCTCCCCTATCATATCTACCTGTACCATCACATCAATTTTACCATTTCTGTAATCATCGAGATACATATTTCGTTCTTGTTCGGGGACATCCTGCCCAATTCTTTCACTTCGAAATTGCGGATAGTAGAGCCGTATAAATTCGAGCATAGCTGCGGCATGTTTATTACTCATCGCAATAACGAGTAATTGATGATTTCTGATACCTGAACTTTCTACGGTAGATATTTGTAATTTACGCCTTGCATAAATTTCATCAAACCGCCTAAAAGCCGGCGCAAGAAGCGACTCTAAATATACTTCATGAAAACGCAACTTTTTACGCGCTAAAAATACATCAATATCATTGCCATCGCCCAGACTTGCCATTTGTTCCAACGAAAACACAACGGTTTCGCCTGTCTCTTTATTTTTTAATCGAATGCTATAATCAATAACATGTGCTTGTACTCTTTTTAATATTTTTCCCTCAGTATGGGCATCACGCAATGATACCTCATGAAGTGCCACATAGTATTGTTCAATCTTCTCACCATTTCTGCGAAAATCAAAAGGCACACCAAACAATGTTTTATTGTCTGCTCGCATCGGCGTACCGGACAAAGATATGCTGCATGAATGGCTAAACTTTTTTATTTTCTCCGCCCATAAACCATCATCAGAAAGATGATGCACTTCATCAAAAACGAACATACAAGGTGCGCTTTCGCAAAATGTAAGAAGTGCCTTATGTCCCCCTTTTCCACTGGCATATTGATAGGTCGTAATAATGATATCTGTGGAAATGTTTTTGAGAAAAGCTCGTTCGGAATCGGCTACACAAAATGAAAACGATTGTGCACCAATATTAGAAAATAGTTTCTGCAACTCATGTTTATCTGCATATTGGTCACGTAAATTACCTCTTGGTACAAAAACCACTAATTTTTTTGCAAACCCTAAACTATGAGCAACCACAAACGAAGCCAAAGCAGTAATCGTTTTTCCATAACCGGGAACAAATACCCCTAAGTGGTTCATTTCATTGTTTTTGAATGCGGCACTTAATTTAGTTAAAAATATTTCTTGTCCTTTTCTGAAGCGAAATCCATTTCTTAGTTTAATTCCATCTATAGAAATTTTCGCTTCTTTGTCTAATGCTGCATGTATCATAGTATTTATTACTTTTCCCCCACTTTACTCATATTTTCAAATTCGATTACACAAATACAAACAGTGTCAAGAACCTGTTAGCAGGTTTTCAAATATTATTCTCACTATCATAACATTATTCTGATTTTGTTGTCGGATTCTTTAAAAGCGGTGGCTTTGCTTGTGATTTTTGTTTTTTCTGCACTTCTATTGTAGATACCAACAAACTTGGAGAACTTGCAGATACGGGGACACCTCCAGATTCAGCACCACACACACCGTTAAATATACCTAAGTCATTAGCTGCAACAACAATATTATTGAATGTGGTTAATGGAGTACCTATCAAATCTACACCACGCACAATCTCATCAGGTCTGCCATCGGCAAACACTTTATATACGAGTAAGGGCTGCACATTAAAAGCATTGGGCACTGTTCTGCCTGTGAAGGTAAAACCACCACTGATTTCAACAAAATACAATCCGTACTCTTTTTTCTGTTTTTTACATTCTTCACGTAAGCGCTGTTTAAGTGTATCGAAAGGTATGGTGTTTTTAGCTAGTACCATCAAATTTGATTGCCTTGCCACAGGCGGTAATCCGGCTTGTCTGCGACCATGACCATTCGAGACCGGAAAATTTTCAATTGGTGAACGAGACATAAGAAAATTCTTAAACACACCGTCTTTCACGGCAATAACTTTTTCTGCCTTAACTCCTTCGTCATCATATTTAAAATATCCGACAATATCTTTATTACCTAATTTTTTTTGTGTTGGATCAAAAACAACATCAATAAAATCCGGTAAGATTTTTTTATTTAGGAATGACTTAAATGTCTGACTTGAATTCGGATCTTTTTGTCTGTGACCTTCAACTCTATGACCAAATATTTCATGAAAAAATACCCCACTTGCTTCACCACTTAAAATTGCCGGACCCGTAAAAGTTTCAGCCAAAGGAGCATTACGCAATTGTCCTAATATTTCGATGAGTTTACGTATATCATTACTCATTTCCGATTCCGAAGGCAGCCCTTCTGTTGTAAATCCAAAATAGCTTCGATACAAAGGTAAAGTCATGCCGTCCGATGCTTTGGTCATACCATTGGTAAAACATCGTACATTGGTTTCGCTTTGTTGAATTTCCGCACCTTCGCTGCTTACAAAATATTTTGTGATTATATCTGCTTGAAAATATACATCACCGGAATATATTGCCGGATCTGATGAATACAAACCCGATAAACGACGCAAACGCTCTTTCCAAGCATTTGTATCAATAACAAACGAAGGTATAGGTTCAATATACTTTTCTGCATTTTGCCTTGAGAAATCCGCAGAGGTATCTTCATCTTTGACCTTCACCGCCATATTTGTCAGAACTTTGCCATATTTTTCAACTGCTTTTTTAAAGTGTTGGTCGGTAGCCTGCCATAGAATTTGCTTCAAAGATTGCTCGTCTTCGGAAAATGGTATTTCAATTGATCGCCCCCGTCCACCAAATTCAAAGCGGCTGCCTCGAATAGTATGAGAATTATCCGTTTTGTAATTACCAACTCGTAAATCTATATCCAAGATTCTATTTTTAGTATTCGTTGATGCTTCAATTTTACCAAAAGAGGCAGACAAAACAACAGACTTTGTTTCTGTTATTGAGTAGGAAAGAAAATATGGAGGGTTCTTTTCGGAAGACATCCCTGCCATCGTTCGAGCAATTTCAGATTTCATCGCTTTTAGAACGACGGTTTCTTGAGACATTGATGAAAAAACAAATGCAAAGAATACTAAAGTTAATGAAAGTAATGCTCTCATGGTATGAAAAATGGTGATAAATAATTACAAGTATTTTTTTTCGACTACATCAAGGGATTTTGTTAATACATAGAGTAACGGCGTACCTGTCGGTATATTTAACTCTAATATTTCTTCTTTTGTCATTTTATCTAATTCAGCTACTAAGGCACGAAGCGAATTACCATGAGCAACAACGAGTACATTAGATCCTTGTTCAAGTTTTGGTTTAATATTGTTCCTATAATATGGCAATACTCTCTCTTGTGTCATTTGTAAGGATTCTCCATTCGGCGGTGGAATATCATAACTTCTGCGCCAAATGTGAACTTGATCATCGCCATAGTTCAGTGCAGTTTCCGCTTTATTTAGCCCCTGTAAATCGCCATAGTGTCTTTCATTGAGTGCTTCACTTCTTTCCGTAGGAACATTAAATTTTTGCGCAATATCCAATGCAATCTGAGAAGTGCGAATTGCTCTTTTAAGCACAGATGTAAATACAAAATCAATAGAAAATGGTTCGATTAATTTTCCTGCATTTGCTGCTTCCTCTTCGCCTAAAGCCGATAGATCCACATCTATCCATCCGGTAAATCTATTTTCAAGATTCCATTGGGATTGACCATGTCGTAATAATATTAAATTTGGCATAAGTTTACTCACGAATTAATTCTGAATTATGTTGGCATAGTTCCATCAAAACGCCGCCCGTACTTTTGGGGTGCAAAAAACCGATAAGCATATCATGTGCGCCCTGTGTAGGAACATTGTGTATTAACTGTATTCCTTGTTCACCAAGATTTTGTAGATCATTATGAATAGAATCGCTTGCAAATGCTATATGATGGATTCCTTCGCCTCGTTTTGCTAAAAAATTCGCTATAGGCGATTGCTCATCGGTTGGAGCAGTTAACTCTATCATAACTTCGCCAACTTTAAATGAAGCGACGATTACTTTTTGCTCTTGAACAATTTCTTCATGAAAATGTTCAACATTAAATATTTTCTTGTAAAGTGCCTTACTCTCTTCAATATTCTTTACCGCTATTCCGATATGGTTAATAGCTTGTATCATACGATTCCCCCTTGCAATTCTTTCAATATTAATGAAGCTTGTTGCAATTCTTCTGCTGTGTTTATACCAAGAATTTCTCTGTAGTCATCACATGGCATTGCAGAGACATTGTGACCCTCTTGCTGCAAAATACCTACGATATCCGTCAAATAATACTCACCTTGAGCATTTGTATTTTGTACATTTTCCAAAGACGCAAAAAGCAATTCCGATTGAACACAATACACGCCCGAGTTAATTTCATTGATTAATCTTTCAGAATCGGAAGCATCCTTGTGTTCGACAATGTTAAGAAATTGATTGTTATCATCACGAATAATTCTGCCATACCCCTCGGCATTTGGTACATGAGCTGTTAACACACTGACTGTTGCTCTTGACTCATCGTGACTTTTTAAAAATTTTTCAAGTGTAGAATGAGCGAGCAAAGGTACATCCCCGGAAAGTATAAGCAAATTTCCTGTAAAATGCTTCAATGCTTCACATGTTTGTTGCACTGCATGCCCTGTACCCAATTGGTCTTGCTGAACAGCTGTTTCAATACTCATATCATTGATTGTGGAGAATTCATTGAGATATTCTATCACTTTCTCCTTATGATGCCCAACAACAACAACTGTTTTTACAGGTTTAAGCAACTTGACATTTTCCAGGACATGCCCCAACAGAGGTTTATCATCAAGAAGAGCCATAACCTTAGGGATGTCCGGATTGTTCATTCGCTTCCCTTTTCCGGCAGCAAGAATTATTATGCCCATGGTAGTTGTCATGAATCAATCCTCAGCATAAACTGTATGTGGCTCAATAGAGTACTTTTTCTCGACGATGTCATTGTTCTCATTCACTAAAACAATGGTTGGTTTATATGTTCTTGCTTCTTCAGGAGTCATTGACGCATACGTAATGATGATGATTCTGTCTCCGGGCGCACCTTTTCTGGCAGCAGCTCCATTCAAACAAATTTCTTTGCTACCCCTTTCACCTTTAATAAGATACGTTTCGAGTCTTTCACCATTGGTGATATTGACAACGGCTACTTTTTCATATTCCAGCATTCCGGCAGCTTCGAGTAAATCTTCATCAACAGTTAGACTGCCTTCATAGTGCAATTCGGCTTGTGTGACCGTTGCGCGATGAATTTTTGATTTGAACATTGTCAATTGCATAATGTCGCTATTAAGAGAATAATGTGCAAAATTACCATGTCCGACATGAACGACCAATACTTCAATAAATTTTGGAACAATTACGTCTTACGTTCACAACTTTCAATATTTTTTGAAAGTTGTGAATTTTACGTATATTTGTGTATGGAAACAAGTCAAGCAGAACAGAAATTTCAAGAACTTTGGGGGGCAATCGGCACTTCATGGGGAGTGAACCGTACTATGGCGCAAATACATGCTCTTTTGCTTTTTAATGAATCACCACTAAGTACTGAGGAGATCATGGAGCGATTGTCTATCTCAAGAGGAAATGCAAACACGAATATACGCGCATTGATTGACTGGAGTCTGGTTTATCGGCATATCAAGTCCGGCGAACGAAAAGAGTACTTTACAGCAGAAAAAGACATCAGTAAGGTATTTAGGGTGATTGTTCGAGAAAGACGGAAGCGCGAATTAGAGCCAATGCTTCACATACTCCATGAACTAAAAAATGAATCCTCTTTGTCCGGTAGTCAACAGAAACATTTCGTTGAAATGATTGATAACATTGAACAATTTGCCGGGAATATTGATAAAGTGCTCTCTATGATTGAACATTCGGATAAATCTTGGATTCAATCAACAATTTCGTTTTTATTAAAAGGTAAACAATGAAAAAATTGCTTTGGCTTACCGATAATATACAAAATTCTCAATCGCTCATTGCACAAATTGGATATACGTCGCATATTTATAATATCATTGATTTTACGCAGAAATCGCTCTATATTTCCGAAATGTTTTCTGAAGACTTTTGTTTTATAATTCATTTAACGAATAGAGAAATAAGCGATGTCTTCTATGAAAATCTTTCTACTCTCTTAGAAGAAAGATCAGACACCGTTCAATGTATTGTTATTACGCCAATCGGCAACTGCTTCTTACCAGTAAAGCACAGAGTAACAGAAGCATTACAAATGTGCTATCTTTATGATAAAACAAAAGTTATAGGTTATTCATATTTATTGAAAGACAATGAAAAATGTAAGCTTCAAGAATATGATATACGAAATAGTAATGTATTTTTTCAACCTATTTATTCCGATGTGTTGTCAAAACTCATTTATGCCAGTGTCAATCAAGAATGTGAACATATTTGTATATACGCTGTGTCAAAAGAGTCACGTACTCTTCAGCAAAAACGCAATTTTCTTAAATCGCTTTTCAATAAAAAAAAAGATGTTCATTTCGATAACTATTACACTCCTAAACGCATAGAATCCGATTTATGTGAAAAAATTATTCAGAACTCTTTCAGTCATACAAGGATATCTACACCTCTGTCCACGGAAGTGAAATAAACGTCTGCACAATTTTAGAAGTTAAACGTTTGGCATGAAAATATTCGCCAATAGCATGAGTGTCGGTAAAAACTGTTGAATTAATTTTTAATGTTGCAATAGAAGCAAAGCGTATGTAAAACGGACCATTTTCAACTGTGTAGTTTTGCAAAACAGTTAACTCGACGGCATCATTGTTATTGGTAAACCCTGTGATAACCATCTTTTTACAATAGCGTAACCCTGTGTATGTCAATGACATAGTGTGTTCTTGAACAACAACATCACGTAAAATCATGCAATTATTTGATTTTTTTTCAAATATACAAGCCCATTGTAATAATTGTTGCTCATTTTTTGCCGGAACATAATAATACACAAAGGTACAATAATCGCATACAACTTTGCCCCAATACCATGAGTGAAACTCACGAAAAACAGGTAATGCACCAACATTGTGATCGTGATATGCATGAGCAGAAAATGTGGTTTGAATTTTCCTTGCCCCACCATCCCAAATTTCTAAATGACACTCACCGAACATTACAGGGGCAATTGCCAACCATGTATGGACAGCAGGATTTATTTTCTCCCCTATATTCACGTAACTATTTTCATTTAAAAGATTTGCATAAAACACAATACGCCGCGAATCATTACCTTTATCAATATCAACATTTATGGCATACGTGTTTAAATGGTGACTAACCGTATTACCAAGAAAACTAACAGTTTCACTTTCTTCATCAAAACACGTGTGGTGTCTTGTACTCCAAATTAGCTTTTGCGCAATTTTCTTTTTTTTGTGATATACATTAATGCTTAACCCGTCAAAAGAATTATGACGTTTCTGAATTGATGTACTTCTCTCATTGATGCACTTAGGTAACATCGGAATATCTCTAAAGAATATAAGAACAACTGAGTACTCTGAGTCTTCGGAAACGCAGTCATAGTACCACCATTCATACCCACACTCCCCTATATCATGTACACCATCATGCTCTGAACCAAATGCAATATTCATCATCTTTAGACCGTTATGAAAACAAATTGTCACTTTTTTTACTTAGATTACTGACAAAATTACTTCATTTCTCTTATTTATAGATATATTCATGGAAATTTTAATCGTAACATCGTATATAACATATATAATTTTCGCCGTCCTTGTGATTCTGTTAGCAATAGCGATGAGAAATATCTTCAGATTTTCTAAGCTGCAAAAGCAGAATAAGCAGAGCTTTTCACAACTTATCTCTTCCCATGGATTCACTGAATCACCTTTCATTTCAATATTAGTACCCGCTCGAAATGAAGAGCGACTTATACAAGCATGTATTGAATCTTTAGTCATGCAAGAGTATGATAACTTTGAAGTCATCGTACTTAATGACAATTCAACAGATAAAACAGGCGAGATTCTACATGCGATGTCTCAACAGCATTCGCATCTGCGCATTATCAAAGGGAAAGAACTTCCCGAAGGATGGGTTGGTAAGAACTATGCATGTCATACTTTATCCTTAGAAGCGAAGGGTGATTATCTTCTATTTACCGATGCAGATACCATTCATAATCCGGATATGCTTTGTTCTGCTATGAGTTTGTTTCTGCAACAGAAACTCGACTTTATCACACTTATACCGTATGAAGAAATGATTTCTTGGGGTGAAAAAATAATTATACCGATGATTCACTTTCTCTATTTTGCTTATTTACCGAATGATATTATCACAAAATCAAGAAAAGCATCCGTTTCTGCTGCAAATGGGCAATTTATGTTTTTTTCACGAAAGGGTTATACGAAAATTGGTGGGCACGAAGTAGTAAAAAACAATATTGTAGAAGATGTATTTTTGGCAAAAGAAGTAAAAAAGCATGGTCTTCGCATGGCATTAGTTGATGGTACCGACATGGTTTTTTGTCGCATGTACACCTCGTTTAGTGAAACATTTAATGGATTTTCCAAAAATCTTTTCGCCGGGTTTGGATTTGATTTACCACTCTTTAGCTTCTTCTTGTTCCATTTATTTGTTCTCTATATACTTCCGTACTTTTTGATTATACTACACACAATATTGTACGAACAAACTCCAGATATTATTTTGATTATCGGATTTATAAATATCGCTATACCAATAATTATTCGCTTAACAATGTCTTTTCGCTTTAGATTATCGTTTTCGGCTTCGTTTCTTCATATTGTAACAGCGTTCTTTTCTATTGGAATTGGATTAAATTCATTAAAGTGGACATATTCAAAACGAGGAATACAATGGAAAGGGCGCAATTACTCACGTCAAGCTCTAGAATAAAAAAAAAGGCATATCAATAATGATATGCCTTTTAAGGTCAAGAAGTTAAGAAAGCTTACTTCATCACATTAAATCTGCACTTATATTCCCCGTTTGCAGTCACAATATATGCAAAGTATTGACCTACAGGTAATGTATTAACAGTTATCTGTGAATCATCTATAAGTCTTGTTTCAACAATTTTTCCAATCGAATTAACAATGATTACTTTGCTATTTTCTGTAATCTCAAACGGTAATGTCACTGATGTACTTGTTGGATTTGGGTGTACAGCCACATCCGTCTCTACATCACTAAAAATAGTAGCAACAGTTCCAAAATCATCATTCGTTCGCGGAACTATTGTATAGGTTTGATTATTGCTTGAAAGAATACCTCTGATCCACGAAATTTTGTAACCAATAATAGGTTTTTCACGCTTGAGGACTTGACGTAAAGTATCGAATGTCGTGTATTGTATCATACCAATATTTGTTTCGACATTAAAAGCATTTTGACGTAAGGGATTCAAGGACGATGCAACGGCAAAGGCACCATTATTACGACCATTCTTAGCATTCGTATCTAAAATTATCAAATCTCTGACTTCAATTAGCATACCTCGCCATTGTTCTAATGATGAATTCCATGCATTGGCTTTTCCTAAAGAATCTGCGTGAATAATAATTGGATCAATGTTATTTTGTTGGGTAAGTAATTCAAATTCAGTCGGAGAAGTTATTGACCATCCATTATTCGTATTAGAAAATTTGCCACTTATTTTGACTTTGTCGCCACGTTTAAACTCATATATGGGATGCAAGGGATTAAATGCACTGACTTGAAGTGCAGAAAATGGATTTTGAGAGTCTTGAATAGTTATATATCGTCCTATAACACCAAAACGAATATCGTTAGTATCTGTTGTCACAACTCCCTCTACCGAAACTCCATAATTATTTCGAGCCATTTGACTATTTGGTACTTGCGTAGGATTTAGAATATCAGCAATAGTTGCTATACCATCTTTAACCTGATAATGTAATGTACCGGAAAGTGGGAATCGAGAAGAAATTCCTTTTTTGTCAATTGCAACGGCGTAATATCTTACAATAGTATTATTCGGCATTGCAGGAATTTCAGCTGTATAGCCGGCTCCGTCAGCATTCAATTTTGTAGAGACAAAAGGTTCATTGTCTTTACTGTAATACACTAAAAGACTATCAGTATTTAAAGGATTGTTCATCGTATTGATAACAGCACTTAAACTTACTGTTGATTCGGATGAAGGAAATAGTCTATCAAAACTTCGGCTTAATCCTAATATTTCAGGTGGTGCCGGACCAGCTTCCACATCTGATGGAAAAATAGGAACAATTGAAAAAAGTTGTAATTGATTAAATGCAAATGAAGGAAGTATATATCCACGAATCTTTTTTATTTTTTGACCATTGGTAAATACGGAATACTCTGAATCAAGAAAACGGTGTGGTTTTTCTGTGAAATATCCGGACAAATCAGCCATCGAGATAAATGTTGAAGTGTTTTCATCCCACAATAAAACGTCACCACCATTACGAAACACGGTAAGATTTTCTAATGTAACAGGCATACGTAAATATGGAGCACCCTCCGCTATGGAATATTCCTGTCCGAATTGTGTATTCTGATAGAACTGTGACGGAGTTACTTTCGGATAACTAAACGATCCTACCTGATTTTTTAACACAGTTAAGGCTGACTCTGTGCCGGGAAGTACCATACACGCCGGTGTTCTGTATCGGGAAGGGAAATTATTACCTCCGCCTCCGCCACCATTGATTGGCTCGACAACTACTGTGATTCTTACAATGTCGCCAATTTTGAGAGTATGAAAATTTGTTTCCTTGTCATTTGTATCTGTTTGCAGAATAGAAACACCCGCAAACGTAGTTAAAGTCTGATTTGTATCACGCAGAACACATACATAAATACCATTAAGTCCGGCTAAAAGTGGTCGAAAATCATTCTTTGCGGCATCCACACATGGTGGGACAGCGACCATACCGACGAGTGTAATCGTGTCATTTTCATAAGGACTTCGTAATGATTCTACTTTCAATGAATCATCGGAAATTTGTGCAAACTGAGCAACACTCAATGTCGGATAATCAGCTTTTGCTGTTGTGATGATGCCCAAAGCAATGGCAAATGCGAGGAGAACTGTCTTCATACTACCCCTAAAAATTTAGAAACTGTTATTGTATCGGGAATCAGACGTAGTTTTGTATTTATAGTTACTTTTCATTATGTTAAACTTTGTGAAAATGAATCTCGAGCAAATAGTTGAAGGTATTATCAGTAAAAATCGGCGTTGTTTATCAAGAGCAATTACGCTCGTTGAGAGTACAAACAATGCGCATAGACAAATAGCTGCCGAGCTTTTGAATACTCTTAGCCAATTGACAAAGGATAATTCATCGAAGAGAATTGGAATCACCGGTCCACCGGGTGTGGGTAAAAGTTCATTTATCGAATCGTTTGGCTTATATCTTTTACAACAGAATTATTCAGTGGCTGTTGTGGCAATTGATCCAAGTAGCAAAGTAAGTCATGGGAGTATCTTAGGTGATAAAATCCGAATGAATACATTGTCAGTACACCCACAGGCATTAGTCCGACCGGTGCCAAGTGGCTCTATGTTGGGAGGGGTTAGCATGAACACTTCTCAGATACTCACTGTGTTAGAATATGCCGGATTTGATTTTATACTGGTTGAAACATTAGGAGTAGGACAATCTGAAACAATGGTCTATGATGTCACAGATATGTTCGTCCACCTTTACAATCCATTATCAGGAGACGAGATACAAGGAATAAAACGAGGAATAATGGAACTCTCCGATCTGTTTCTTATCACAAAATGTGATGGTAATTTTATTCATGAGGCATTACTTACGGAGAATAAACTGAGAAATGCTCTTTCTTTTTTGCGTCCGACTTATGAAGAATGGAAAACTGAGATTATTCGAACCAGCTCTTTAGAAGCCATAAATTTTGAGAATATACTCGAAACCATCAATTCTTTTTTTTCAAAAAATGCGATTCTGATTCGATCGCGGGAACGAAGAGAAAAACAATTGGAACTACAATCAGCTGAGAGAATAAAAAATACACTCATGGAAGTTATTATCTCCGATGAGTGTACACGAAAAAAGTATGAAAAATTATTGCGTGATATTCAATATGGAAAAATCACAGAAATTGAAGCAGGTCGAGAATTACTGAAATCATTCACGGAAAATGCTAATCTGTCCAAGGACATGCTACAAAATGAGAAGGCGTAGTTTCAGACAAGACAGGAACATCCTGTGCACACGATGGCTTCGCTATAGGGCATCTTGTTCTAAACCCGCAGCCACTTGGTTTATTTAATGGAGTAGGAATATCACCATGCAACACCACTCTTTGTTTATGTTGTTTTGCTCGTGGATCAGCCAGAGGCACAGAAGACAATAATGCTTTACTGTATGGATGAGATGGTTCAAAATAGACTTTATCTGCACTGCCTAATTCCACCATGTTTCCTAAGTACATAACCGCAATACGGTTGGATATATGATGTACGACCGACAAATCGTGTGCAATAAACAAATACGACATACCAAATTCTTTCTGAAGGTCTTGCATCAAATTAATTACTTGTGCCTGCACCGAAACATCTAAAGCAGAGACGGGTTCATCACAAATAATTAACTCAGGATTTGTTGCCAAGGCACGTGCTATGCCAATACGCTGTCTTTGACCTCCGGAAAATTCATGTGGAAATCGTTGTGCATACTCCGGTTGTAATCCAACTTTTTCAAGCAACCACGCAACTTTTTCTTCTATCTGTTTAGCTGACAATTCTTTTTTATGTATTTCTAATGGCTCGGCGACAATTTGCTGCACAGTTAATCGAGCATTGAGCGAAGAATATGGGTCTTGAAATATCATCTGTATCTTCGATCTAAATGGTTGCATTTTAGATTTTGACAAAGGCAATATATTTGTTTTATTACCTTTCTCATCAATATAATTTACTTCTCCATCCAATATTACATCCGGATTCACAAATCGTAAAATATTGATGAGTGCTCTTCCGACTGTGGTTTTTCCACAACCTGATTCACCGACTAACCCAACTGTTTCGCCCCGATTCAAAGTAAAAGAAACGCCATCCACCGCTTTGACATCTGCTACTTTTCTCTGTAATACACCGTCATAAACCGGAAAATATACTTTTAGATTTTTCACTTCCAATAATGCTGTGCTCATTCTATTACCTCATCTAATGAACCGGGTTTTACTAAGTGACAACGGACAAAATGTTCCGGACCTATTTCTATTAAAGGTGGTTCTGTTGTCTCACAAATATCTATTTTTTCACTACATCTTGTACAGAATTTACAACCAACAGGAAAATTCAGAATACTCGGAACATTTCCGGGAATTGCGTCCAATCTGTCCAATTTATTACCTTTTGATGTGTGCGGAATGGATTTCATTAATCCGCGAGTATAAGGATGTAATGGTTTATCGAACAAATCCATGACTTCCGCAACTTCTTGAATTACACCACCATACATTACAATTACTCGATGACACATTTCCGCAACAACAGCAAGATCGTGCGTAATCAATAAAATTGCTGCTTCTTTTCGTTTCTCTTTTAATTCCAGCATCAAATCTAATATCTGTGCTTGGATAGTTACATCTAATGCAGTTGTCGGCTCATCGGCAATCAAAAGCGAAGGATTGCATGCCAAAGCAATTGCAATCATAACCCTTTGACGCATACCGCCGGAAAATTGATGCGGATAATCATCCAAACGCTTTTCAGGATCAGGAATACCAACAAGTTGAAGCATCTCTACTGCTTTCTTGCGTGCTTCTGCTTCTCCCAATTTATCATGCACCATTATCACTTCGGCTATTTGCATTCCAATTGGAAAAACGGGATTGAGTGAGGTCATCGGCTCTTGGAAAATCATAGCTATTTCTTTACCGCGTATCGAGTACATTTCTTCGTAGCTCATTTTCACAATATCACGATTTTTAAACCAGATTTCTCCATCAACAATCCGCCCCGGAGGGTCTGGTATAAGCTTCATCAATGAAAGCGATGTCACGGATTTACCGGATCCCGATTCGCCGACTAATCCCAGTACTTCGCCTTTGTAAATATCAAAAGAAACACCATTAACGGCTTTTGCCCATTTTCCTTCAATATTAAAATGTGTATGGAGGTTTTTTACCTCAACCAATTTCTCTTTTTTTTCAGAAATCACGATAATTTATAACTCTTTAATGATAAAATTAGCGAAGACGAGAAAATACTTTCGGATCAAATGCTTCACGGATTGCCTCACCAATAAATACGACAGCTATGAGTGTCAAAAACATTGCACTTAATGGAACGAGAATCAGCCACCAATAACCATTCGTTAAATTCGATAATCCGACACTTACCATCTGACCCCAGCTTGGGGTGGGAGGCATAAGTCCAAAGCCCAAAAAATCCAAACTGAGCAAGGAAGTAATTCCACTGACAACTGCAAATGGTAAAGATGTTACGATTGGAACTAAGGAATTTGGCAAAATATGTTTAAACAAAATTTTGTGGGTTGGAACCCCGATTGAAATGGCTGCCGCAACATAATCTCTGGCTCTTTCGCGGTAAAATTGTGCACGCATTTGACTTGCCGGACCTAACCATGCGAATATTGCACTCAAGATTAAAAGCAAAGTAAACTGAAAGATTGTACTTTTCGGATTTAATAATGCAACTAAAATAATAATAAGAAACAATCCGGGCAAAGTACCCCATATTTCCATAAATCTTTGCATTAGAATATCAAATTTTCCTCCCCAATAGCCCATAGCTGCCCCAATTGGGATACCAATAAGAAATTCAAGAATTGTTAATATAAGAGCAAAAGTTATTGACACTTGAAAACCATATAACATACGTGCAAAAACATCGCGTCCTCTATCATCGGTGCCAAAAATTCTTCCGGCAGCACCCTCTTTTTCCTCAAGAGGTGCAGCAAAGGCGGGATTTCCGGCAGTAATATCTTCCAAAGGACCATAGGGATACAAAGGCATTATTACGTAATTATCGGATGCGGCATCTTGCTCATATTGTTCTTGTAATTGCCTGTAATTGCATTCGCCTTCATTGCCTAATTGACCCAAACTTACACCGGAGATAAAAGGAGGACTGGTTAATAGTTTCAAACCCGGAACATCCATTAAATCACGGAAAGCCGGAAAATATGTCTCACCATTATAATGAACAATCAATGCTCGATTATTGATTAATAATGGTAAAAAGAATGAAATCAGATAACAAACGGAAAGTATTATCAAAGAATAGTAACCACGACGAAGTGTTTTGAATTTTCTCCAACGTCGCTGATTGACTGTCAATGGTTTCTGAGATGATTGCTGAGTATTATTTTTCATATATGTACATATTCATGAAATTACTTAAATCTAATGCGAGGATCAACTAATGCAATCGCCAAATCGGAAACAATTGATGCTATAAGGAGAATTATAACATTAATCACCGTAAAGGAAAATAATATGGGATAATCTCTGGAAAGAATCGCCTCAAATGACAACTTACCGATACCTTCAATATTAAATGCTAATTCTATGAGATAACTTCCACCAAGAAATATTCCAATAATTCCTCCAATATGTGCTGCAATCGGTATAATCGAATTTCGCATAGCATGTAACCAAATAACACGATTTTCCCGAATACCTTTAGCAAATGCCGTACGAACATAATCTTGGCTGAGTGTTTCAAGCAATGAATTTTTCATCAACATTGTTAAACTTGCAAAGCCTGCCATCGTATAGGCAATTGTCGGCAAAACAAAGTGCCATGCCCTATCCCCTATTTGCTCCCACAAAGTTAAATCAAAATATTCATCGGACTGAAATCCGCCAAGAGGAAAAATTTGGAAACCACTTTGTGAAGCAAAGAATACTAACAAAACGGCACCAAATGCCCATCCGGGAACAGAGTATGCAATAAATATGAGGGTAGAACTTACGAAATCGAATGTACTATTATGATTTATTGCTTTCAAAATACCAAGATATAAACACACAGAATAACTTAATATAAAGCCAATAAGCCCAAACTGCAAACTAATTGGTAATCGGTCAGCAACAAGTTCAATAACCGGCTTTTTGAATTTATAAGACGTTCCAAAATCCATGGTGAATATTCCCGATACTTCTTTTCTCATAATACGCACTAAGGGTTCACCCGCATCAGACTTGGCATCCTCAAATTCCCAGCCCTCTAATACAATAGAAGGATTTGATGCATCAACGACCTGATAACCATTATTTGATTTTTGTACTATAACCGAACGTCCACCACCGATAAGCCTCGTTTCACCAAGTTTGAACTTAAAGGACTCAACTTCACCGGGATATAATCCAAGCCAAATAACATATCGTTCATACCACGGTTTATCAAAGTGATATTGTCGTTTTAACTCATCAATCGCACTTTGCGGTATGGTCTGATTTGCTGTTGCACTGCCGGCACCTGATTCTTGACCGGCAGCGCGAATTTGCATCATCTTTTGTTCAATAGGTCCACCGGGAGCTAATTGTACAATCGTAAAGACAACTAAAGTACAGCCGAAAAATGTCGGAATTGTCAGTAGAAGTCTGCGTAAAAAATATTGAAACATAATATTTTCTTAAGAATAAGAACAGAATTAAGATGACTTTTTAATATCTTTCCAGAATCTCACCACACGAATATCGGTTGAACCTTCGATTGGTTTTTTCGATTTACGCGCTTCTTCTAATTTTTTTGCTTTCTCCACATCATACCACCAAAGTCCCATCGGATATGACTCAATATAACTCAAACTTCCAGTGCGCGGTAAAATATATTCAGGCATACCGAATTTATCCCAATAGACAATCCTAATACCTTTAGGATTCCACTGCATAATATCAAAAACCATTGAATGGGTAATTGAATCAATTTCATGAATAATTTTTATTTGTTGACGTGTATCGAAAGTTGTATCATAAATCTTACATAATTGATCAATGCGCGCATTTTTCACACCCTGTATATTATTGTTGTTGTTTTTGTCTGCCAAGGATGATAATAAGGATGTTTCAGGATTCGGTGTTGAAAGCCCGCTGTATCCAAAAGAAAACACATTAAAATTACGCTCATCAATATTACGAATTGTTGTTGCCCAATCTTCGAACTTTAATTGCATATCAATACCGGCTTTTTTTAACTCCTGCTGATATGGTGTTACAAATCTTTCCGTTGATTTTTGTATTGCAAGTGTAAACGATAATGGTTTACCGCCTTTTGTACGAATACCTTCGGGATTTCTTTGTGACCAACCGGCTTCATCCAATAATTTAGAGGCTAATTCAGGATTATACTCAGTTGCAGAATTATTGGGATTTGCCCATTCCGTATTGGGGTAATGCGTATCATAGGGTTCATATTCATTATACAGCAGTTTTTCTATAATCTGTTTTCTTGGCAACAAATGAGCCATTGCTTTACGTAAACGAATATCATCAAAAGGCGGTTTTCTCATGTTGAACGCATATCCGGCAGTACCCATTGGTCCATCGGTAAACACACGAGCACGTTTAATCCAACCATTTTTTAATGCTTCATATTCAGTGTCTTTAACCCATTTTTCGGTTGTCATCATATTAAATCGGAAGATATCAGCATCACCGTTTTTGAATTTTTCATACTCTAAACTTGGGTTATCTGCTACGATCTGATAATTGTATTTATCGAAATTACCTGCATATTTTGCTAATTCTGTATTCTTAGCCCAATAATCATCTCTGCGAGTCAGAGTAATTTTTACTCCTTCTTTTACATCTTTAGTCAATACTATATATTCACCTGAACCAACGGGCATATTGTATTGATACTTATCAAGAAATTCTTTCCCGGTTAATCCACCGATTTCTTTTGCTGACATGATAAGCATAGCACGAGAAATATAGAGAAAATTACGGAAATTCAGTACTTTACTTTTTACTTGTACCAAATATTTACTCAATGCAACAGGTTGTTCATATTTACCATAAACAATTAAATTTGATGGTTCATTAAGACCTTCGTCCATCAAAAGTTTCCACGATGCGACAACATCTTCGGAAGTTACAGGATTTCCATCAGAGAAACGAGCATTCGGATCAATTCTGAATGTGTATGTCATCTTATCGGGTGAGATTCTCCAATGTGAAGCTAATGCAGGTATATCTCTATTATCAAGAGGATGTTGAGCTAGTAGTGCTTCATACACAGCGCCTTTAATCATAGTATTATACACACTATTGCTATTTTCACCCTCAGGTCTTAACGTGGCGGGAAACTGCCCCATAATCACATTGAACTCTCCGCCGGTAGTTGCACGCGGATCACCAAAGTATTTTTTTTCATCTTCAATAGGAGTATAAGTCAAAAAGCCCATAGATTCAGCAATCTTCTCAAAACCATTCCCACCCAAAGAATCCGGAACAGAAGGATCGGCACCCGGTGGGGTTTCCACTTTTTTCCAAAGAGATGTTTTTAAACAATCCGGATGATTAAAATTTTTACTTTCGGTTGCACTTTTTTTATTGCGGCAAGCGGGCAGTAATGTGACTCCGGTTAAGAGAGCAAGAAAAACAACAATCTTACCTGTTGAAAATTTCATGGATTTGACCTGTAAAAATTTATAAAAATTATTTGTTTACTTATACTTGTAAAACACCCGATTTCCATTCGGGTATAGAATCTTGATGAGACGCGCACGCCAAACCTAAGGAAACAATCGCACGAGTATCAGTCGGCGATATGATGCCGTCTATCCACAAACGCGATGCCGCATATAATGGCGTTGTTGTTTCATCATACTTATCTTTAATTTCTTTGAGCATTGCGTTTTCTTCATCTTCTGACAAAGTCTTGCCTTCTTTACGTAAATTGGCAGTTTTCAAAGTAAGCAGAGTTTTTGATGCTTGGGCACCACCCATGACCGCAATTTGTCCAGAAGGATATGCAAAAATAAGTCTTGGATCATAAGCTTTGCCACACATAGCATAGTTTCCTGCACCATAACTGTTGCCAATGATAAAAGTAAACTTGGGAACTACGGAGTTTGCAACGGCATTCACCATTTTTGCACCATCTTTAATAATGCCGCCTTGTTCTGCCCTTGTTCCAACCATAAAACCCGTGACATCTTGAAAAAAGACTAAAGGAATACCCCTTTGATTACAATTATTGATAAACCGAGCTGCTTTATCGGCACTTTCTGAGTAAATCACTCCACCAATCTGAATCTCGCCTTTACCATTTTTCACTACTTCTCGATTGTTGGCAACGATTCCGACCGCCCATCCATCAATACGAGCATAGCCGCAGATTATAGTTTTTCCATAATCTGCTTTGTATTCATCAAGTTCACTTTTGTCAATTATTCTAGATAAAAAGTCATACGTACTGTATGGTTTTGCTCTATCAATAGGCAAAATACCGAAAATTTCTTCACTATCAAAAAGCGGAGGGTAAGATTCAGATCTTTCGAAGAGATTTTTCTTTCCTTTGAGAGGAGAAAACTTAGAGACTAAAGAGCGAATCGTCTTTATGGCTTCAGCATCATCTTTGACTTTGTAATCAATTACACCACTTACGGTTGAGTGCATGACTGCACCTCCGAGTGGGTCAATATCCGTTTTTTCGCCTATTGCTGCTTCTACCAAAGCAGGACCGGCAAGAAACAAACTACCATTTCCTTCCACAATGATTGCTTCGTCAGACATTATCGGCAAATATGCACCACCGGCGACACATGGACCCATTATCGCTGCAATTTGTGGCACACCCATTGCGCTAAGTACAGCATTATTACGGAATTGGCGACCGAAGTGTTCTTTGTCGGGGAATATCTCATCTTGCATGGGCAAGAATACCCCGGCAGAATCAACTAAATAAATGACGGGTACTTTGTTTTCAATGGCAATTTCCTGGATGCGCATATTTTTTTTGGCTGTCATGGGAAACCATGCTCCAGCCTTCACAGTTGGATCATTGGCTACGATCAAACATTCTCGACCATTAATTATGCCTATTCCGGTAATGACGCCCGCTGATGGAGCTCCTCCTTGTTGTACATACATACCATCAGCGACAAATAATCCAATTTCCAGAAATTTACTGCCCTCATCTATGAGAGCAGTAATTCTGTCACGCGCCGGCATTTTATTTTTTTCTTTGAGTTTTTCTTGAGCTTTTGCTCCTCCACCCAATTTTGTTTTGGAAGCTCTTTCATGAATGATTCTAAGCAAGTCTTTGTTGCCATCCACATTTTTCTCGAACGCTAATGTTCTTTCAATTGGCTTACCAATCGTCTTTGTCATGCTATCCTTAATTTGATTACTGTACGATTACCTTCAATACTTTTGTCATACCACAACCCTCAATGTGCAACACATAATGTCCGGCAGGCAAACCATTCACACTCATTTTGTTTTTGGCTTCACCATTATGCTCAAAACTCATTGATTTAACCTGAATTCCAAGCGTATTATATAAGGAAGCATTCAAAGTTCTGGCACCGTCACACTCAGTTTGTATGTAGATATCGTTTGTTGCAGGATTTGGCATTATTGTTACAGAAGTACCATCGTTGGTTTCAACAATATCTGCTCCGGTAAAATTAAATTCCTGTACAGTTGACGTAACAACACAACCCGCGGCAGTGGTAATTCGTACACTTATTTTTTTCTTGTCATTATCTTTAACACCTTTGAATGTAGGAGCAGTTTGACCGGGCATTTCTTTTCCATCTTGTAGCCACTGATACAACATACCCTGTAATGGTGTTTTAAAGACCTCTAATGCTGATTGAGGTTGTAGCTGCAGTGAATCTCTCGGAATAACATTGACGAATACAGTATCAGATACGCTGGTGCAACCTTCTGAAGTTGTTCCTCTAACAATGAGTTTTTCCGTTGATTTAAATACACCAATGCGTTCTTTCAACCCATTGGACCATTCCCAAGAATCAAAACCGGTATTGGCACGAATTCTCACACTATCAACACCGCAGAATACATTACCGTTAGGATTGGTTGTTGCAGAATTTGGAACCACTGTTATTGACATATCGGGAACTTCAGTAACCACTACTTTTATTGATCGAGAACCGTATGGACAACCTTTGTCATCAAGAGCTGCAACACTGTAGGTGCCTGACTTTGTAATTGTAACTGATTGTCCTTGTTCTCCATGTGACCACGTATAGGAAGAATAACCGGCTTGCGCTTCAAGAACGACACTTTTTCCTTCACAGAATGTAGTATCTCCTTTTATTCCAACGGATAAAACACCACCTTGGCAAGCTGGAAGATTTGCTTCCCACACGCCTCTGCCCCATGTGCCGACAATTAACTTTCCGCGACTATTGCTAATCTCTAAGTCATTCACAAAAACAGCAGGAAAACCATTATTATAATCATTAAAACTGCCGGCAACATCATCTTTATAATAGATACCGATATCAGTTCCTACGAAAATCCGATTATTTGATTTTTCATAAATACATGTGTTCGCGGGAACTCGTGGTATGCCGGCTGAAATGTCTTTCCATGTTTCTCCGCCGTTTAATGACTCATAAACATTCGCAGCGCCAAATCGGCTGACAGTCACACAAACTCTTTGATTATTTTGTTTGCTCACTGCTATTGACGATATATTTCCTGCACCAAATGGTAAACCAGATCTTTGAGCCCATGCCACACCACCATCTGTCGAATAAAAGAATCCCGCACCACTCGAAACATAAATCCAAGAGTTATTCGATTCCGAAACAGCTATACAATTGACTAATGCTCCCGGATTATTTGGGAAATTGCCCGTGGGTTTCCACGAAGAGCCTTTGTCTGTTGATTTCCATACTCTTCTGTATCCTGCATACAAATTATCCGGTTTTGCCATGTCAATAACGAATGGTGTCACCCATTGACCACTTTCGCCGGTCGTGTTATCTGTAAGCATGGATCCAAAGTTCTGTCCACCATTTGATGACTTACGTAAATCACCTTGAGGATTTGAGCAATACATTATTTGAGAATTGGTCGGATCAATGCCATTGTCCATACCATCACCGCCATTCGCTTCTCGCCACTCATTGGAAGAAAAACGATTTGTACCATTATCTTGTGAACCTCCAAGGACGATATTCGACTGTTCAGTAATTGAAATTTTGTAAAACTGCATAATTGCTTTAGTACCATTGATTTCGGTCCAAGATGTTCCATTATTCGATGTTACATATAAACCGCCATCAGTAGCGGCATAAATCTTTCCACTTACTGATGAATAATCAATGTCATGGATATCTGCATGAACATACGGTTTTCCGGAACGAGCTAACCAATCACTCATAATAGTCCAGTTTTGCCCATTATTAATTGATCGCCAAATATTTATACCACCCACAAACACAGCTTTGGCATCTGTCGGAGAAGCCATCACAGCTAAATCGTACCAACCTTGACCTTGACGCCCGGTATTGACAGTACCTTCAACATTATCTTCAAGTATGGATGGTAAATTATTTGCAGCTGAACGGCGCGCCCAAGTATCTCCTCCGTCAGTAGATTGAAACAAGCCCGCAAAACGACCATCATTATTTGTAGCTAACAGATAAATAAAATCTGAATTCGCCTCAGAAGATGAAATAGCCAAACGTCTTGTTCCACTCATGCCTGTCACAGTTTTCGATGACCATTTTACTCCACCATCGGTTGAAAGAAAAAATTGAGTGCCTGTACACGCATACCAACGATCTGGATCTTCTTTGTGGAAATCTAAATCTCTGAACCAACCTGCCTGCACTTTTGACCATATTGCACCGGCATCAGCAGATCTATAAATTCCATCAGAGGTAGTAGCAATAACAATAGATGAATTTTGGGGATGAACCAATATTTTTGAGATTGTGATCCCTTGAGAAGTATTCCATTTCAAACCGGTTTCTTGCCATGTATTGCCACCGTCAACAGATTTTAGCACGCCCGCACTATTCACATTACGATAAATGGCATTTTGTCCCCAATCATCGCCTGTTCCCAAGTAAACAATATTATCATTTTTCGGATCAAGTGCAATGTCATTAATCGCTAACACAGCTATTTTATCAGTTGTGGTAGTCCATGATTTTCCCCCATCAGTTGATTTCCACGCACCGCCACCGGCTGCTGCAACCCATATTAAATTTTCATTATTTGACGACAAAGTAACACCATTCAAACGTCCATTCCCAGACATACCCCCTAATGGTGAGCCAAGAGGACCAACTAATTTCCATTCGGGATTATTCTGAGTTGCACTTAATAATGATTCTGACTTTTTATTTCTATGATATTGGTCTATATGCGCCTTTTCTGTTCTCCAGACATCTGCGCGCGGAAAATTTCCTTGTTCATCAACGCGCAATTTCCAAAAATGCTTCCAACGTTCATATTGTTTATTTACCTTACTTTTCATGAAAATTTTGGAATTTTCATTTGAGATTTTCTCTTGTTCTTCTACCATTTGAAAAAAGTTTTTTTCGTTCGGTGAAGTTTTTACATAATACGAATTCTGTTGAGCACTTGCAGACAGCGACAAACTAATTCCTGCTGCTACAAGTATGGATGAAAAATATAATTTTCTCATAATTATTTTGTAAGAATAAATGGTATAATAATTTCGTTGTTTTGTAATTGTATTTTTGCAAAATACATTCCGGGTGAAAATGATTCTGTCGTTACTGAGTATATCTGCATATTCTCGGGTATAAATCCTTGATAAACCTCAATACCATAAACATCAATAATTTTGAAATTTGCAGAGGATGCAGATGATTTATGAATATATGCAATATCTTGGACAGGATTAGGATAAATACTGACACTGTTCGATTCATCCGCACTCATGTCCACCGATGAAATTTGAAAAACGACTTCGTTAGATTCGACTTTACAATTATTGGTTGTAGTGATTTCAACTGATATTTTTTTACCGATGAATGATGAGTTTGGTGTAAATGTTTTGTTTGTTGCACCGGAAATTGCAGTTCCGTCCGCGCGCCATTGGAATTTAGCAGCATCAGGAGCTATAAATTCTCCATCAATCAATTGTAAAATCGGCTTTGGAGTTGTTTCAACTGTAACGTCATTAGATACACTTTTACAGCCATCTTGTGTTGTACCAATAACAGAAAATTTACCTGATGTCTTGACAAAAACGGTTCTTCCACTTGCACCATTAGACCATAAATAATCTGCAAATCCTAAACTTGCAGTTAACCGAGTGCTGTCAGTACCACATATAACTGCATTACTGCTATTCTGGATTGTAATTGAACGTTTATCAAAGACTTGAACATTTATTGCAGATGAATTAAACGGACATCCCTTTGCATCGGTTGCCGATACACTGTAACTGCCAGTTGATTTTACGATGATTGTACGAGTTTTTGCTCCATTGGACCAAGTATATCCTGAATATCCCGTTGGAGCTTCTAAAACCAAGCTATCACCTTGACAGAATGTTGTATCACCTTTTTTTGTTACGGTTAGAGTGCCGGCAGTACAATCCGGTAATTGTGCTTCCCAAATACCTCTGCCGAATGTTGCAACAATTAGTTTAAATGACTTATAATTTATTTCTATATCCTGAATACTGACATTGGGCAATCCTTCGTTAAAATCAACGAATTTCGGAGAACTTTTCTCTTTATAGTACACACCTATATCCGTTCCGACGAATAATCTGTCAGTTGAAGTGCCTTTTTGGTACTTTGCGATTACAGCAGGCGATTTAGGCATACCATTCGAAATATCGTTCCAACTTTGACCGCCATTAGTGGTTTCATACACGGTAGAACCGCCGTAGCGAGCAAATGTAATACAAGCACGTAAATGATTCGTAGGATGAATAGCTATCGAGGTTAAGTTATTTGCAGGCACTGGTATTGTTCTTGCCGTCCAAGTGTTCCCGCCATTAGAAGAAACATTAAATACTTGTTTATTACACACATATATCCATGATGGGTTTGATTCTGCTACTTCTAAAGCATGGATGGGGCTATTTGTGGAAGTGAGCGCACTGAGACGATTCCAGTCTTGACCGGCATCATTAGAAACCCAAACATTGAGAAATCCTGTATAAAGTTTGTCCGGATTTTTAGGATCTAATCGAATAGGCGCAATCCAATCACCGTATTCTTGAGCACTTTTGTTGAAAAACAAGAGAGACTGATTTATCATAGATTCCATTGTATTTCCACCATCCGTTGATCTTTGGAAATTGCCTCCTTGCCATGAAACATATACTTTATTTTTATTTGTAGGATTAATGGCATTGTCCATACCATCACCACCAAAAATCTGCGACCAGTTTCCGTTCGACAATCTGTTGGAACCATTGTCTTGCGCCCCACAAATTAGGAAACCTGGGTCGCTTTCAACGATAGAAAGCCGGTATGGTTGAAGTACTTCCATATTTCCTGAAATGTCTGACCAAGAATTACCATTATTGGTACTTTTGAATAGTCCACCGTCGGTAGCAGCAAATACTTCGTTTGTCAAAGTCGAGTAATCAATATCATGAATGTCGGCATGAACATAGGGCGTATTATTTTCACCAGTCCAATGAGCCTTTATTGTCCATGATGTACCGGTATTCGTGGATTGCCATATATTAATTCCTCCAATTGTCACATGATTTTGGTTTGTGTGGTTCGATGCAATCGCCAAGTCATACCAGCCCTGACCGCCTTGTCCGCTTCCAGCCACACTACTATGGAGTATATTTGGTGACGTACTGCGGCTGCTCCATGTAAGACCGGCATCGGTCGAACGGAAAAGTCCAGCAAATGAACCGTCATTGCGTGAACCGATAAGATAAAGTGTTGATGGTTCAAGAATTGATGCTGTAATGGCTGTTCTTCTACAATTAGTCAATCCCGTCACAGTTACATTCGTCCATGTCTCACCGCCGTCAATTGATCTCAAAACAGCATTGCTTGTGCCGGCATACCAGATTTTCCTGTTTATGGGGTGGACATCTAAGTCACGACATCTTGTAGGACTTTTCTTTTGCCATGAAACACCCGCATCGCTCGATTTATAAATACCATCACTTGTGGCAGCGATGACAACATTGGAATTTGATGGATCCACCAAAAGTTTTGCAACACTTTCCATTTGATTTGTTTGCCACACCAATCCGGTATTTTGCCAAGTTGCACCACCATCAGTTGACTTCATAATACCAATACTAAAACTAACTCTGTAAAGTTCACGAGTATTTCCTTCGGCAATTCCCGATCCCCAATCATCACCTGTACCGACATATACAATATTGTCATTATTCGGATCTATGGCTATATCATTAACAGCTAATGAAGCGAAGTTGTCTGTCATCGGTTTCCAATTTTTCCCGCCATCGGTTGTTTTCCATGCACCGCCGCCCGCTGCTCCTACCCAAATCAAGTCTTTATTCTTGGTAGATAATGTAACACAATTTAAACGACCGGCACCACCGCCCGAAGAAGGCACGACTTTGGGACCGATCGATTTCCAATTTGGAGTCGCGGAAACACTAAGCGGGTTTTCAATTTTATCTTTGAGCGCAAGGCTTCTCATTCTTTGATGTTCAAGAACCAATGCATCAGTTTTGGGGAACTCACCTTTCTCATTTACTCTTTTTTCCCAATAATGCTCCCAACGTTTGAACTGTTTCCAACCGGGCACCTTCATTTCTGTCTTGAGCAAGGGTTCATATTCTTTGTTATAGCGGGCAACTATCTCAAAAAAATTGGCACTTGGATTGTCTGACTTGTTGTAGTAATTAACTGATTCTTGAGCATTTACAGCTGTAAAAAACACACAAATAAGACAAAGAAAAAGAGAAACTTTGGATTGAACTTTCATTAAAATCTCCACGAATAGATGATTGGTAGCAATGCAAGTTACCTTACGTTGATGAAATACACAAACAATCGGTTACATTTTTTCGATTTTTGCATGATTTTTTTTCATCGTACAAGTATTTGCACGGATTATTATTCTCAAATGTGTATTTTTGCAAATATTTGTTTCACTTACTATATACATCAATGTTTACAGTTATTGTAATTCTCACGTCTCTATTAGCTATTCTTCTCATCGCTGTTGTCTTGATCCAACCGGGTAAAGGTGATATGGCTGCCGGTTTTGGCGGTGTCGGTATGGGGCTTGGTTCCATGTTTGGTAATCGTCGAGCAACTGACTTACTCACCAAAATTACCATCGGTTTAGCCGCTTCTATACTGCTTCTGTCCGTTGTCTCGAATAAGTTCTTGACCAATGAATCCGTTGAGGAAATTAATCCCGTAACCCAAGGTGTTACTGCAACTCCTTCTGCACCAAACCCATCAGTACCAAATGTCCCCGTTCAACAAAATCAGCAGCAAACTCCACCGGCACAACAGAAGCCATAAATGACATAGTTACAACGCATATTAAACCCCTGACAATGAGGATTCATTATCAGGGGTTTTTGATTTCACAGAGTTTTACTTGCTCTGTGGAGCATTAAACACCCCTTTGCCACTTTCGTCAATTAGCCATAACGACGACTCAGGATACATCTCAACACCTCCGATGCGCCCTTTAACAGCTATAGATCCCAGTACAGCTCTTTGATTGCCATTGCTGTCATTAATCTCTAAAGCCGGTTGCCCAGTTTCATTGTTAAAGCCAAGCTTCATACGAGAAGTTCTATTTTTCATGTAGTAGAATTTACTATTATCAAGTGATGTCACCAATGTTGCCTCCATTACACCTTTCTGAAGTGCATCTCTGCGAATTGTGCTGAAGGTAACATCATCTTTGGAACAATTCAAAAATGCACTTGATGCCTTACCCGCATTTTCCATGGAGCAATCTATAAATGTCCCGGGAGTCGTATGGGCATTAGCTTTTATTGATATAGTCGATACAATTTCCCCATTTGCTGGATCGTTTGATTTTGCAGACATCATTAAGCCTACATCGCCGCCATAATTTGCCCACTCGCCTGCTTTCTGTCCATTCTCATTGAGCAACGTAAACTTCTTTGCACGAATTTCGGCAGGATCATCTGCAAACCAACTAACCAAGAATGATGATGCGAACAAAGCAATACTAACCATAAAAATATTACGGTACATGAGCGATTTTCGACGAAGTAACACTACTTCATGTTCCAATGAAGCCAATCTGGTTTCTAACATTTTTTTGTCCTTGTAGTTTGTGAATATTTTGCTAAGTTACGGAGTAAATTTGAAACAAAGCAACTTTTTAGGTCGTCATTTTTAACGAATCTGTTTAAAAATTATCAAACGTATGCGAACACTTACTCTAACCTCAATCATCATAATGCTTGGTCTATGCGCACACAAATCGCAAGCACAAAATCAAATAGATTGGAATCTTGTCCATTCGAAAACTATGGAAAGCATCAATGCACTTTACAATCTTGACTTTCAAACCTCAGAGAAAAAGTGTTCCGAGACAATAAGTTTAGCACCGAATGATCCTCGCGGTCATTTTTTCAAGGCGATGATCTACTATTATCGCTACACCCTCGTTTCAAATACCGAAGCCGACTACAAGAAATTTGTCATGCTTTCACAAAAAACTTCCGAAGTCTGTGATAAACTGCTCGATCAAAATGAAGATAATGCAAAGGCGCTTTTTTATAAAGGAGGAATTTTGGGTTACAGAGGACTTACAAAATTTAATAGAAAAGACATAACCGGCGCATTCTGGGACGGTAAGGAAGCCCTATCAGCATTAAACGATGCACTCAAACTTGATCCCACCAATCCCGACATTCAAATGGGATTCGGGCTTTTCAATTATCTCATCACTCAAGCTCCATCATCAATTCAACCAATGCTAAAAGCGGTCGGATTAAAAGGTGACAAAAGTGCAGGTCTAAAACAGTTAGAAAATGCTGCTCAAAATGGTTTGTATTGTAAGTACGAAGCAAAAAGATGGTTAAGTATATTTTACAATTGGGAAGACATGCACAACAGATCGGCTGCACATTATAAAGCACTTATAGATGAGTTTCCTTCAAACTCTTGGATTCGCGTAGCGTATATCTCTGCTTTGATTAACGGGATTCGTAACCCCTCAGAAGCCATTATGCAAACAAAAGCTCTTGAAAAAAACAATGCTAACGGACAACAGAAGCCGCTAAGTCAAGCATATCTGTTAGGAGGCATAGCAGCTTTTAACTTGTGTGATTTTGAACAGGCAATCAATTGGTGCAACAAAACAATAACATTAAGTATTGACTCTCAGCATGTAGAGAATGCACATTGGCTCATTGGTAGATGCTATGAAGTTAAAGGAAATCGCAAAGAGGCTTGGAATTATTATGTAAAATCAAACAGAAACAAATCAGAATACTCTCAACCATTGACATTAAGCGATATAACACTCATCAAAATTGAAAATCACACAAAATCGAAAAAATTCCAAGATATTGTAGCACTTGAAACAGAAATACAGGAAACTAAATGGAATAATGATGATAATGCTCTGGCTTTCTATTATTTAGGTAGAGCTTGTTTTGAGATAAATCAACTCGAAAAAGCGGAGAAAGTATTGTCACAGATTCAACAGATGAAAACTTTGAACAAAAATTGGATTAAACCATACGCACTCTATCGCCTTGGTCAAGTATATCTGGCTCGTAACAAAAAAGAAGAAGCGAAATTAACATTTGAGCAGGCATTAGATTTTGATGGCTACACTGCTGATGAATATCTTAAAAAATCAATAAATAAGGAACAATACAAATTGTCAAAAAAGTAATGCAAGCCGAAATAAATACAATCACGGTAATACATATATGATGACGAACTTGACTTTCCACGATGTATCATAATTTTTGGCAAAACAACCACTTTTGTGAGAGTAGTTTCTAAGAAGAGGAGCTATCCGGACTTATTGTCATCCATGTACAAACCAATACAAATCAAGAGTATAAATCAAAAGTTTCCTCATCTGGATAACGGGTACAATATTCAATTCATATTGTTTGTCGTTTCGTCTTTGTGATATGAGTAATATACTTGCGTTTGTTCACTCATATACTTTCGAAGAATTGTTGTTTCCGTGTCCATTAAATCAACAATCACAAGTGCATCTATACAATTGTTAAATGTAGAGTCAATTGAAAAGGCTGCAAATTTACCTCCTAATTTAATATAGTGTTTTATGAGCGGAGGTATTCCGTTACCGTCAGATTCCAAATTAACAATAATGTCATGTAAATCTTCTAATGATTCGGGATTATTTTTAACAACAAAGTCATTATACATTTCTTTCATAGTGTGTAAACTATTGGTGTTTTTACCTCGAATCGCATCAAAGCATGAATCTGTACATGAATAATTACCTTGTAAATAATGTACGATTATAGCTTTTGACAGAACCGTAAACTCACTACTTATACTCACTGCGCCGAACAAAAATCTGTATTGAGGATATTTTGCAATATAAGCAGCTATCCCCTTCCAAAGCAATAGCAGAGGGAGATATGACTTTTGATACTCCGGATGAACAAATGATCTGCCGAGTTCGAGCGAATAGTTCAAGACTTCTGCTACACTTTTATCTATATCGAACAATGATGATGTATAAAGTCCTTCAATGCCGTATTGAGATAAAATTTCATTAGATTTACCTATTCTGTATGCACCGACAATCTCATTTTTTTGTTTGTCCCAAATAAAAATATGAACATAATACAAATCATAGATATCACTATCAGACGGTTTTCCCGTACCCTCACCGGCTAAGCGAAAACTTAGTTCACGTAAACGTCCAAGTTCTAAAATACAATATGGCAATTCATCATAATGAGCAAAATAGACAGTAAATTCACCATGTGTCAACAATATATTTTTATCTAATTGATCAATGTTGGCTTGTAAAAGATGCTTCGATACCGGTTCTGCAATACTTTCACCGACAGTTAAATGAAAATCACTGTTTGTAAGTACTTCATCAGATTTGTGTTGTAATAAATATACTCTTTTTCTGACAAAGTCCATGACTTCATCTAAAGATTTACCAAGTATATTTCTATCACTTATTGGTTTTCCGAAGGAAATCTTGAATGAGGTATTTCGCTTTCTTAAAAATTCATTGATTAACAATAAGAGTTTTAACTTTCTATTCATCAGTCCCACGACTTGGAATATAACTGAATTCGAACCATGGATGAAAGCCGGGATAATTGTAGCTCGTGTCTTTAGTGCAATTGATAAAAAAGTTGAATGCCACTCTCTGTCTTCAACAGATTTACTTTTAAATGAATAAAGCGAAACCTCTCCTGCCGGAAAAACAATAATCATACCACCTGAACGAAGCCAGTCAATGCTACTTTTTAATGCGAGTGAGTTTAAGGTTCTGCTGCATTCACTTTCATTCGTATCCACGAATATCATACTTTCTGAAAATTCCGGGACGCAATCTAATAGCCGAGTTGCAACTATTTTTACATCATCCCTAAATGCACTCAATGTTTTCATTATCGCTATGCCTTCAACACAACCATAAGGATGATTTGCAATAATCATACAAGCCCCTGATTTAGGAATTTTCAGCATTTCTCTACGATTTGTTTGCACATCAATATTCATGACATCTATTATAGCATCGTAGATATTAAGATTTCGCGATATTGACGCATGATAAATCTTACGGAGAGAAAATATACCCAAAAGAAATTCTATTGGAATTCGTAAAAATGTCGGTAAACTCAATGAAAAGATTTCGGATGTGCCCATAGTTTTCTCGAATATTTAATGCAAAAATCTTACATCCATATTACATATATGTTTCCTTCGTATTACTTTTTCGCAATACTTTTCACGTCACTCTATTGTCAGTTTGACACAATTCTGTATTTTCGCATTCATCAATCGAAATCGTCATGAAATTAACACTCTCACATAGCACTATACAATCAATGCACATGGCAATGTGTATGATGTGTAACCATGTGTAGAGTCGGTTTCTAAACATATATAATTCATATATTTATCGAGCCGTTCTCTCATCAGAACGGCTTTTTTTTTGTGGAGGTACTATGATAGTAACAGTCAAAAGACAAAGTGAACCTTTTCATTTTCTGGCATCGAATGAAGAAGGGCAATCACTGACAATGGATGGTGTTCAAGAGAACGCCAAAGGGCTGCGACCAATGCAATTACTGCTTGCCGCACTTGGTGGTTGCAGCGGAATAGATATTGTCTCGATACTTGAAAAACAACATTATATTCCAACAGACATCACCATTACATTACATGGAACTCGCGAAAAAGATGCCATCCCTTCTTTATTCAAGGAAATCTTTATCACATTTTCAATTGAGGGCGATATCCCTCTCGACAAAGTTCTGAGAGCAGTCCAATTATCACTCGAAAAATATTGTTCTGTTGCTAAGACATTAGAACCTACAGCTGTGATTTGGTCTGAAATTATTTTAAATGGCATCAATATTACCGATGGAGAATAAATGAAACCTTATAAACCGGAAACACTTGCTATTAGAACACAAGTTGAGACAACTTCACATAAGGAACATTCAGCTCCATTATTTCTTACATCAAGTTTTATATTTGATGATGCAGAATCAATGCGAGCCATATTTGCTGACGAAACAGCAGGTAATATATACAGTCGTTTTTCTAATCCGAATTCTCAAGAATTTATTGATAAATTATGTGTTCTTGAGCAAACAGAAGATGGAATAGCGACGGCAACAGGAATGGCGGCAATTTTTGCGACATTTATGGGTTTACTGCAATCAGGTGATCATATTTTATCGTCCGCTTCAGTATTTGGTTCTACACATACACTTTTTACAAAACTATTTCCCAGATGGGGAATAACACATACATATTTTACATCTGATTCAATAGAAAAGTTGGAACAGTTTGTGCAACCAAACACGAAAGTACTTTACTGTGAGACTCCATCTAATCCGGGATTACAAATCCTTGATTTAGAATTACTTTCAAAATTTTGTCATCAACATTCGATACTGCTCATTGTTGATAATTGTTTTGCAACGCCTTATGTACAAAATCCAACAAAATTCGGTGCAGATATCATCATTCATTCGGCAACGAAATACATAGATGGTCAAGGAAGAGTATTAGGTGGTGCTGTTTTGGGATCAAAAGAAATTATCGAAAAAATTCGTTTTTTTGCTCGTCATTCTGGACCTTCAATGTCTCCATTTAATGCTTGGCTATTATCAAAAAGTTTAGAGACTTTATCTATTCGAATGGAAAAACATTCTTCAAATGCAGAAAAGATTGTAGAGTATCTTGAAAATAATATATATATAGAGAAAGTAATGTATCCGTTTTCATTGTCACATCCACAGTATCATCTGGCAAAAAAACAAATGAAGTTAGGTGGAGGAATTGTCACGTGCATAATAAAAGGTGGGATTGACAATGGTAAAAGATTTATTGATGAATTACAAATGTGCTCTCTTTCTGCGAACTTAGGTGATACTCGGACAATAGTGACTCATCCTGCTTCAACTACACATTCAAAGCTTACAGAAGAGGAACGACAATATGTAGGGATACTTCCGGGTTTAATTCGAATCTCCGTTGGTTTAGAGCATCATACGGATATTATTAACGATATTCAACAAGCGTTGGAGAAATGTCAATGATACCACCCATAGATGCTCAGTTTTATCATTATAAAGAACAATTTATCCTTGAAAACGGAGGAATTTTACCAGAGTTAACGATTGCCTTTCATACATACGGTACTCTTGCTGAGGATGGTTCTAATGTTGTATGGGTTTGTCATGCCCTGACTGCTAATTCTGATTGCAAAGATTGGTGGCATGGTTTAATTGGAAAAGATAAATTATTTGATCCTGAAAAGTATTTTATTGTCTGTGCAAATATAATTGGCTCTTGTTATGGAACAACGTCTCCATGTAGCATTAAAAGCGGCGTTTCGATTCCGTCTCATACATCATTCCCGCTAATTACAATTCGTGATATCGTCAAGGCACATATTCTATTACGTAAACATTTAGGTATCACCTCAATTTATTGTCTTTTAGGTGGTTCATTGGGAGGACAACAAGTGCTTGAATGGGCAATAATGGAAAGTCATATCATTCACAATATTATTCCTATTGCTACAAATGCTCAACATTCACCTTGGGGCATTGCGTGGAATACTGCCCAACGTATGGCATTGGAGTCAGATCCTGATTTTCATTCACCTAAATGTGGTAAGTGTAAAAATGGTTTAAAAGCTGCACGAGCGATTGCAATGCTGTCCTATAGACATTACGCAACATTTGATTCAACACAAAAAGATCATGATGCATACGTTGACAGCTTTAATGCCGATTCATATCAACGATATCAAGGAGATAAATTAGTACAGCGCTTTGATGCGCATTGTTACTATTCTTTAACAAAGTCAATGGATTCTCATAATGTTGGACGCAATAGAATTTCCTGCGAATCGGCATTAAACAGCATAAAAGCAAAGTCATGTGTCATTGGTATAGATTCGGATATTCTCTTTCCAATTCATGAACAAGAATTTATAGCACGTAATATACATTTATCTGAATTTCATTCAGTGACCTCGCTTTATGGCCACGATGGTTTTTTACTTGAATACAGTCAATTACAATCAATTATTTCGAAATTTTTGGAACAATAACTAATTTATGAACAAAAGACTTAACATTGGTGTTTTTGGGTTTGGATGTGTCGGACAAGGACTGTACGATGTGCTACAAAAAACACGCGGAATGAAAGCAGATATAACAAAAATCTGTGTAAAAAATAGAAATAAAAATCGTCCGATTTCGATGGCAAACTTTACGTACGATAAAAATGACATTCTCAATAATCCTGACATAGACTTGGTCGTTGAGCTTATTGATGATGCAGATGAGGCATACCATATTGTAAAACAAGCCATTATGAACGGTAAGTCGGTTGTGACGGCAAACAAGAAAATGATAGCCGAGCATTTTGAAGAATTATTTATTTTACAGAAACAACATAATGTTTCTTTTCTTTACGAAGCATCTTGCTGCGCGAGTATTCCAATAATCCGAAATCTTGAAGAATACTATGATAATGATTTAATGTCTGCCGTTGAAGGAATAATAAATGGAACAACAAATTATATACTTTCAAATATGATTCGGAATAATCTTTCATATTCTACGGCATTACAACAAGCACAAGATTGTGGTTTTGCAGAAAGCAATCCGTATCTTGATGTTGAAGCATTTGATGCAAAATTCAAAATTTCTATCATAGCCGCACATGCTTTTGGAGTTTTTGTCAATCCTAAAGAAATTTTTAACTATGGAATCTCAAAAATATCGCTTCACGACATTCGATATGCTAAAGAAAAAAACTTTGACATAAAACTAATTGCGCATTGTCGTAGAAACGAAGAAGTATTGGGTGTATGGGTAATGCCTCAATTCATCCATAATGACCACAAACTGTCACACGTTACCAATGAGTATAATGGAGTATTGGTGGAAGGCGCATTTTCGGACAAGCAGTTTTTTATGGGAAAGGGTGCCGGCGCATATCCTACCGGCTCTGCTGTACTCTCTGATATTTCGGCAGTCACATACAATTACAAATATGAATACAAGAAATTTTCTCAGGGTGAGCGGCCTGAATATTCACTACACCACGAAATTGATATTTATTGCCGTTATCATGTGGCTTCTGATTTAGAGAAAATACCTTTACATACTATTCATGAACAATACAGTAGTCGAGAATATAATTATATCATAGGTTCAACAACTATTGCAGCTCTAAAAAATTCATCAATTGAACAACTTGAGAACATCTTCATTGCATTAATGCCTGATCGTTAAAAAAAAGCCCGCATCAGCGGGCTTATCTTTAGATATCATCATCAAGAAAGTCTTCATCATCATCAAAGAAATCCTCTTCCAAGAACTCCTCTTCGATTATTTCTTCCCCATCTCCGAATTCATCATCAAATTCATCTTCTTCATCAATTCCGTACTCTTCATTATAGTCCATTTCATTATCATCCTCTTCATCTTCATCGTCTTCATCTGACTCAAAAACAAAGTTGGAACATAGACTGTTTATTTCTTCGGCTAAAGGGATGACAGCATCATACCACGCTTCATTGTATGTTTCAAGCTTGTCATAATTAAGCATGAAAAAACTCCTCAAATACCCCATATATCGTTGGGATGTACGCCGTTTTCTTTGGAGAAACGGAAACCATGACTTTATTTTGTCCGCAAAAATGCAGTTTTTTATGATTCTATGCGCATATTTTGCAAATCTAAAGTATTTTTGTAGTACAACTAATGGAACGAACTATGGATGAGAAAAAACAGCAACTCCCTAGAAAATTAGGGCTTATACAAGCAGTTGCACTTAACATGATAGATATGGTTGGTATTGGTCCCTTCGTTGTACTAGCATCGGTCATTGGCTATATGAATGGACCACAAGCAATTCTTGCGTGGATAGCGGGCGCACTCTTGTCTTTGCTGGATGCTTCAGTATGGTCGGAACTCGGCGCAAAGATGCCTCAAGCAGGCGGTAGTTATGTATTTCTTCGTGAACTTTATGGAAAAGACACAACCATTGGAAAACTACTTTCATTCCTGTTAATTTGGCAAACCATGATTCAAGCTCCGCTCGTTCTTGCCTCCGGAGCCATTGGCTTTTCGGAATACGCTTTATACTTACACCCTTTGTCATATTGGGAACAAAAAGCTGTGGCAGGGTCGGTAGTTCTCATCATTACAGTTTTACTTTATCGCCGCATAGAAAGTATTGGGAAGCTCTCTGTCATTTTATGGGTATGTGTTATCGGGACAATCCTTTGGTTAATTGGAAGCGGTATAAATAATTTCTCGGCAAATCTCGCTTTTTCATTCAATCAGGATTCGATGGATTTGTATTCATTAGTGTTCTGGGCGGGATTAGGTCAAGCAACCGTTAAAACTATGTACAGCTATCTTGGCTATTACAATGTATGTCATTTAGGTGCAGAGATTAAAAACCCTGAAACGAATATACCGCAATCTATGTTTATTTCGATTATTGGGATAGCATTATTATATTGTTCAATGCACCTCAGTATTGTCGGTGTTATACCTTGGCAAGAAGCGAAACAATCAACATTTGTTGCAAGTTTATTTTTTGAGAGAATTTATGGACATGAAACTGCCCTCGTCGCAACTGGACTGATTTTAATTATTGCTTTTTCATCATTGTACGCAGTACTATTAGGGTATTCACGTATTCCTTATGCTGCGGCACTTGATGGTAACTTTTTCAAAATATTTGCAAAACTTCATCCAACAAAAAATTTTCCTTATATTTCACTTATCTCCATAGGAGCAATAGGTTTTGTTTTTAGTCTGTTGTTTAAGCTAAAAGATGTCATTTCAGCTATTCTGGCAATGAGGATTATTGTACAATTTATTGGACAAGCCGTGGGATTGATTTTATGGAAGAAACAACATGGCTCAGAAACATTTCCTTGGAAAATGTGGCTTTATCCCCTACCGGTAATTATTGCAATACTCGCATGGATTGGAGTTTTCTTCTCTACCGGAACTCAGTTTATGTTCGGTGGATTACTTGCTATAAGTCTTGGCATTATCGTGTATTTTTCTTTTCTTGACACAAAATCTTAAAATAATTGTATGAAAACACTTTATCTACTTTCTTTTTTAATTCTGCAATCTTCATTGATTGCCTCAGATACCCCAAAAGTATTATTAATAAATGCCCATCCTGATGATGAATCAGGCTGTGCTGCAACCGTTTACAAAATCACGAAAGAGATGAACGGGATTGTTGATTTGGCAGTAATTACTAATGGCGAAGCCGGCTATAAATACTCCACTTTAGCAGAATCTATATATGGAATAGAATTGACAAAGGAAAAAATAGGAAGGAAATATTTACCCGATATTCGTAAAAAAGAACTCAAAGCCGGCGGTTCGTGGGTAGGTATTAGAAACTATATCTTTTTTGATCAATTAGATACTTATTATACATTAGATGCAGATACAGTCCTTCGTTTAGTATGGGATACAGCCTTTGTAACCAAGTCACTTCGCTCATTAATTCAGAATGAACATTATGATTATATCTTTTGTTTATTGCCAACTCCGCAAACACATGGGCATCACAAAGCAGCAACAATTTTAGCTTTAGAAACCGTACGTCAACTCCCGCTAGCTTTGCGCCCTACTATATTAGGAGTATCAGGCGCAATGAATAAAGATACATTAACGAATTCATTCTTGGGATTACCTGCGTATCCAATAACAAAGATTGAGAAGGATGCTCCAATTTTTACCTTTAACAGGAAAACACCTTTTGGTTATAATGGTAAACTTAACTATAACATTGTTGTCAATTGGTTAATTGCAGAGCATAAATCTCAAGGCACAATGCAAACATTCATGAATCAAGGAGATAAAGAAGTTTTTTACTTTTTCGCAATCAATAATGATGAAAAAAAAGAAAGAACAAAAGATTTATTTTCTCGCATGACAGTACCAATCTTTACAAAAAAGACCTATAAATAATGATAATGCTTATCCAATCTGTAATTCTTCTTCCAATTTTTGTCGTTCAAACATATCGGCGTATATACCATTCATAGAAATTAAGGTTTCATGTGAACCGTATTCCACAATACGTCCTTCATCAAGAACAATTATTTCATCACAATTCTTAACACTTGTCAGGCGATGTGCAATTATAATTGTTGTTCTATTTTTCATTATGTCTTTCATAGATTGAAGAATTTTACTTTCTGTCACTGTATCAACCGCACTAAAGCTATCATCGAGTATGAGTATTTGTGGTTGCCGAACAATAGCTCGAGCCAATGCTGTTCTTTGTTTTTGACCGCCACTTAACGTAATACCGCGTTCACCGACAATAGTATCATATTTCTTGTCAAAAGCCATGACATCATCATGCAACTGTGCTGATTTTGAAGCTGAAATAATATCTTCTTCGTCACAATTGTAAACAGAAAAAGCAATATTTTCCCGAATTGACATAGAAAACAAAAAAGGTTCTTGATTTACAAATGAAATTGTATTTCGCAATTGTGACAAAGGTATATGATGCAAAGGTTTACCACCAATTAATATTTGACCTTCCGTCACATCATATAATCGCGGAATTAATGATACAAGCGATGATTTACCACTGCCTGTTGTCCCGACAATGCCGAGTGATTTACCTTCACTTATAGTAAATGAGACATTTTGTAAAACAGGAATTGAACTTGAATATGAAAAACTTACATTCTTAAATTCTATTGATGGGATAAGAGGTGAATCTGATAGTACAGCTTGCGTACTTACAATGGGTTCTCGGTTAATTACTGACCGTAATCGTATGGCAGATGCGGCGGCTCTTTGTACAAGATTTGTAACCCAACCAATGGCTGCAACAGGCCAAATCAATCTATTAATATACAGAAGAAATTGTACTAAAATTCCTTCCGTTACATGTCCATGAATAACTAAATACCCCCCATACCCGAGTACAATAACATTCGATAATCCAATAAGTGCCATCATGGCGGGCATACTTAAAGATTGAATCCTAGATAATGCTATATTCTTTTGGGCGTACTGTTTACTGACAAGTTCAAATTCTTTTTGTTCATATTTTTCTGTATTATATGCTCTTACAACACGGATACCACTCATAGATTCTTGAGATCGAACAGTCAGCTCACCGTAGGTTTCCTGAACTGATTTAAATGCTGCATGTACTTTTTGTCCAACTCGATACGTAACATACGCCATAAAAGGTAATGGGATTAAAGCAGACAATGTTAATCCCCAATGCAATGAAAACATTGCTGAAAAGACAAATGCAAAAGAAGTCAGCGTATTTGCAGAATACATGATTGCAGGACCTAGAAACTCTCGCACAGAAGACACATCATTTGTGCATAAAGCCATTAAAGAACCTGTTGGATACTCTTGAAAAAAAGCTGTTTCCTGTTTTTGAATCGCTGCTAATAAATCATTGCGGATATCATATTCAATCAAGCGAGAACTTACAATAATTGTGCGGCGTGTGAGAAAAAGAAATGTTCCACCAATTATAGTTAAAGTGAGCAGAAGGAGTACATCAAATAAAATAGTATCGGTTTCCGGTGGCGATTTGCGTAATTTATCAATAATTCCACTTACAACAAAAGGTACAGTAGTAATAAGAACATTAAATAAAGTAATAAAAACAAGACCTAAAATGAGCTTTTTTTTATATGGACGTAAATATGGAAATAATAAACGTAATGCTTTCATGAATATAGTTGTTTATCGTTGTAAAAAATGTTGTTCGGCTGCAAATTCTATTAATTGTTGCGCAAAATCCCAAAGTTCTTGTGAACCTTCTGCAATATGTTTATTATGATTATAGACCTGTTGAACAGAAATCGAATGATCAATCCATGTTTTTCCATCAGAATACACGTTCATAAGCATTGGGTTGAGTCTGTCTAATGCAGCCGCAAAACGCGATTCTGCCGTTTCTCTTTGCTCAAACTCTTGCCAAAGTTCTTGCATTTCATTCTTTTGATCTTCGGGTAAAAGCCCGAAAATTCTCTCGGCAGCAGCCTCTTCACGTTGAGCTTTATCACGTGCTCCAATAGTATCATACACAAAAGTATCACCCGCGTCGATTTCCACAATATCATGAATAAGGAGCATCTTCAAAACTTTGAGAATGTCAATATCATGATTGGAGTACTCGGCAAGTATCAAAGCAAACAAAGTTATATGCCAGCTATGCTCTGCGGTATTCTCTCGCCTATGTGATGTAATATGGTTACGGCGAAGTATTGTTTTAAGTTTATCCACCTCCATCATAAACCGAATTTGCTTGTTCAAGCGTTCTGAAATTGTCACAGATTCTAAGAGTTTGCTCATTGCCTATAAATAAATATTACTATAAATCGTTTCATGCGACACTAAAGTACAATTTTTATTTCACAATCACGAAAGGGGGTGAGTGGATGTCGCTTGCAATAGGACAACTCGCACCGGAATTTGAACTGGTAGATCATCAGAGTACAAAACACAAGTTATCGGATTATCGTGGCAAGAATGTGATTTTAGCATTCTATCCCGCAGCATTCACAGGCGTATGCCAAAAGCAACTCTGCACAATGCGCGATTCGATGGATACATTGAATTCAGCTTCGGCACAAGTGTTCGGCATTAGTGCCGACATTCCTTTTTCCAATGCTGTTTTTGCTCAACAAAACAATATCAATTATCCACTCTTGTCGGATTATACTCTCTCGACAATACAAGCATACGGCTTGGAACTTCCTAATTTTGCCGGATTAGAAGGGCTGACACGTTCTCATCGTGGCACCGTGCTTATCAACAAAGAAGGAGTTATCAGCTATATGGAAGTAACTGCTAATCCGGGGCTTGAACCCGATTACAATGCTCTCATGAATGCTGTTCAATCTTTGGCGTAATTGTCTCAACATCAATATTCAAGCAATGCCCGATGCCTCTATACTGCATCGGGCTTTTTTTCATTATTTCCTAACTATTTATGAAAAAACTTACTCTTTTACTCGCAATTATCGCATTCACTTTTGCTTCATGTTCACAACAAAAAGAGCAAGAGTCGCTTCCACAATCATCTGCTGAGTCAAATGCTCAAAATACGGATACTCAACAAAGCGCACCGCAGCAAAATGTCGGTATTGACGTTGGTAATGCTGCACCGAATTTTACGATGAACAATACGGAAGGTAAACCCGTATCACTTTCTCAGTTCAAAGGCAAAACAGTCGTTATTGATTTTTGGGCAACATGGTGTCCTCCTTGCCGTCGCTCCATACCGTATGTCAAAGAGTCCTATGAAAAGTTTAAGAATAATAATGTGGAGTTTATAGGCATTTCTCTTGATAAACAAGACGGCTTAGATGGTTGGAAAGAATATATTAAAGAAAATCAGATGAACTGGGTGCAAGTTGCCGACGGGAAATTCTGGGATAACGACGTTGCAGTTCGTTATGGCATTGAATCAATTCCAAGTATGTGGGTCATAAACAGAGACGGCATAATTATCGGTAAAAACATTGCTCATGATGAGTTAGACGCAACGATCACTAAAGCTATACAGCAGTAATCACTTAAAAATTCGACATCCACTTTGGCTGAGTTGCCGGCTTGTCTTCAATGTAAAGTACTTCATTTTCAACATGATACTCATAGACTTTAATGTCGGCTCCACCGGTAAGACAAGCTCCCGATTCCAAAGAATATTCATAGTGATGAAGCGGGCATATCACCACGCCATCTTCAACATACCCTTGCGCTAACACAGATGCATGATGATGGGGACATATATTCGATGTGACATAATAGCGTCCATTGTGATGGAACACTGCCAAGTCCCCTTCTTGTTCATCATTGACAGTCAATGCCTTACCGGTGGGTATCTCTTGTATTGAAAGTAATGCACGATATGGTTTACCATTAAATTCCATAGTTACTCCTAAAGGGTGATGCAAAAATACCTCATGAATCTATTGTTGCGCAACTTGATTTCCTTTTCGCTTCTCATTACCCCTGTTGATTATTAGCCACATTGTCAATGAAAGCCAAGTGATTCACATTGCACACTAAGGGTTATATGATTGCATTACTTATAGTTAATGCGATTATTGTCACTGAATCGTATTCTGCTGTTCTGAATGGCACTGTTCTTGAAGATACCTTGTATAACTATACACTCTCATGAGGATTATCATGAATTTCATCACATATTGTTCTATCTTTTTTCTGAGCATAACCGTATCGTTTACTATGCTTGCTCAAGATCCTTGTGATAAAATGCCCGTACCTGATTCGACTTTGTTGATTTCTCCTGCCAATTATACCGAAGACTTCTCATCTCGTGAAGAGCTTTTGAAATGGGAACCAACAGGATGGGCTATGAAATATGAGCTGGAAGTTCGCAGAGATTCAATACTCTCCGACACAGTAACCTTTGATGATAAATTAGAACTCTATGCGGATTGGCTTTGTGGAGTGTGCAATCGTTATCAACTGCATCCGCTTGAAGGTAAGAATACCTATTTCTGGCGTGTTCGTGCTGTCAATTCATGCGGGGTTGGTCCTTGGTCTGAAATTCGCAACTTCAAAACAGGATATAAAGGCGAGCAAGGGATAAGATTACACTTCGTCAATGTGCCTGACAGTGTCCGCTATGCAGTGATTAGCCCCAGAGCACGATGGAACAATAATTACTTCAACTCTGTACTCAAACCCATTGATAATGCTACTGTTGACTTCACAGAAGAAGATTACCCCTATCTCCATATCAATGACGTTACTATCTTGCGCATTGATTTCTTAGCAAAAGAAAGTAACAAGATTTACGGGCATCTCGAATACACATATAAGTTTGCTGCCGGATTTGATAAATCGAAGCGGATTGATATCTATGTCTATTTCCATCCTACTCTAAAGTCCGATATGCAGTTTTTTCCCGGATGGGATTATTATGCTGATAAGGGTGAAATGCCTGTATCGGGACTTATTCCGCCATCAGGTTTAAATCGCTTCATCAACCCAAATAACACTCCTGTTTTACTTATGAGAGGTGCCGGTGGCGGTAACTTCATGCTCACCTCCGATTCTTTGCGCTCCTCCGGTATTGATGCATGGCAATTGCTTTATCCCTTCGATGGGCGCATTGACACAAATGCTGTGATTCTTCGCAAAATGGTGGACACTCTTTCTCAACGCTGGTATAATGGTAAACGCATAGGCATTGCGGCTCATGGCACTGCCGGGCTTATTGCTCGTTATGCCGTTACGGATACGAATTATAAAGGAACTTTCAGCAAGATTGCCACTCTCGGCACTCCCCACTTCGGCTCTTTCTTAGCTAATAAGCTCCTTAATTCCAATACATTCGAGGCAACGGTTCATCCTTTCTTACGTTCCTTCGACACACAATCTCCGGTGATTGCTCAAAGTCAATTGGGAAGTGATTTCCTTCGACGGCTTAATGAAAAAGGGTTGCCGCCGCTCTATTCCGGTAATGAACCCAAGCAATCATATCTTGCCATAGCCGGAACAAAGCCCATCGTCTTCGATATTCCTCATGATGAAATTCCCGATGCTTCCGACGGCTATGTTGCTGCGGCTGCCGCTTCCTTACTCAATTTCGATGCACCCTTTGTTACGCTCAATATCTCCCATAATGCGCTTGCCAATTCTCGTTCTTATTTTGACGGCTGTTCCGAATTATTAGCCGGATTCTTTTCTGATACATACTCCCCCGATGCTCCTTCCCGGCAATTCTCTGCTGCGGCTGATGGCGTATGGGCTGGGGCTAACAATATCATCAAACCTGATAACCGTATCCTCATCAAAAATCAATCGCTGCTCTGGTTTGCCATTGATAATCTTGATGCAGCACGATGCGCTCTTCGTCAAGAAGCCTCGACAATCACTATTATTCCCGATGACAAAATACCGCCTTCGAATACCTTATACTTACAAAGACAAAGCGGAACTGGTAATTTCACCAGCCGATTCTCTGCTACCAACCAGCATATTGGCGCAAGCATAGCGAATGATGTCTATACTATGCGGTTGGCTGATTACATTACCGTGCTTCCTGAACCGTATGAAACGAGGCTTACACCGCTGACAAAAGCTATACCTGTACTTGCCAATGTCTCCCCTGCTGCTTTAGGTGGCGGACGCACTAATTTCTATGTCGTGGATGCTGATGACTCCATCACATCACGTTGGGTAAAGGCACGCAACAATAGACAAAACCAGCCAATCTTCGCATCCTTGAATAAGAGAATATTAAGTGGGTTTCCGCGTATTGATACTGTGCCGGTGACTATTGATCCTTTCATGGATACTGTTATGTTCATACTCACCGCTAAAGATAATATAACGCCTGCCCAATTTCTGAAGCATGGCTTTCGACTTAAAGCTCCCGATGGAGCAATCATTACCCCAACAACTCCTCAACCGGACGGTTACAAACCTTATGCTCGCTTCGGTTTCAGAGAATTTCCCAATGACCGCGTAGCATATTACTATATAGCCCAACCCAAAGAAGGAACATGGGGACTCATCTATGACACATCGAATGTACGTTCTTGGTTTACGCTTAGTTATCTTTCCGAAGCTACTCTTACCGTCACAGTGCCCGATTCCATTTTCAAAGTGAATGATAAAGTGCCCGTAACGGTCAAAGTATTGCGCAGATTCTTTAGTGAACCTAATGTCACTGTCAAAATCACCGATGATGGCGGGGCAATAGTAAGTAATCTGCAACTCACAAGAATAAGTCAAGGACTCTATCAAGGATTCTTCACGGCAAATGCTAATGGTACATATCGCGCTGAAGCACGTGTGATTATTGATGCTTCCAATGGCAGAATTGATCGGCTGGGCTATGCAACATTTGAAGTATATGACGCGATTCCTGACAAACCTTCGCTGATTGCTCCACTCAATACTGCTTTTGATGTCCCAAGAGCAACAAAGCTAATATGGAAAAGGGATAACAAAGCTCGTTCTTATCTACTCCAATTCACCGATGACAAAAAATTCTCAACATTTCTTATCAATGAAGATGCCCTTACCGACACTTCCTATACTGTGTCCGGTCTCGACCCTAAAAAGACATATTACTGGAGAGTACGTGGGCGCAATGTGCGTGGCTTCGGACAATGGAGCGAATACTTTGACTTCACGACGGGTTTAGATATCTTGGTAACTCCTCGATTACTGTCGCCGCCGGATAATATGAGGACATTCAGCGCGGACACTACCTTACGTTGGACGACAGTCAATGGTGCCCAACGCTATAATGTACAAATAGCAACGGATTCACTGTTCACAAAAGCGGCTATGCGACTTGACACAGTTCTCTCACGTGATTCATACCGATTCGCCATGCAAGCCAATCAAAGCTTTTACTGGAGAATACGCGCCATCAGCGATGTTGGCAATAGCGCATGGACAAACAAAAGAACCTTCATGAGAGTGCTGACTGCTCCCACACTTATTGCCCCTGCAAATCAATCAATCAATATGCCCTTAACAGTACAGTTACGTTGGTCATTACCTGTGAAAGGGTTGCGCTATGAAATCCAGCTCTCGCGCTCACTCAACTTTGCGACGATACTTGCCGAAGTCAAAGACCTGCAAGACACAAGCTACACGACGATTCTTCCACAAAACGGTGCGGGTTACTATTGGCGAGTGCGTTGGGTAATGAACAATAATGTCGGCGATTGGTCTGTGCCCTACTTCTTTACTACTATACTTGCCGCCCCACGATTAGACAGCCCCGGCGATGGTATGACAGGTGTGAATATCAGACCAACGCTCACATGGCGCATCACTCCCGATGTCGGCTACTATCACTTACAGGTCGGCGTCAACAGAGAAATGACAAATCTTGTCTATCAAGACTCGCTGCTTACAGTAGTCTCCGTGCCGCTTCAACAACTCCAGCCCGAAACGCAATACTATTGGCGGGTCAGAGCAAAAAGTGCCATCGGTACAAGTGCATGGTCACAAGTTTGGACATTCAGAACAGGTGCCAACCCCAATACATCCGTCAGCGACATCATACCCGGAGTGCGCTCCACCATCTATCCCAACCCGAATCATGGGCATTTTACGCTGTCGTTTACGCAAACCCTCACGCAGGACATACAACTTACCATTGCAAATCTTTACGGTGACATAGTGGAAAGAGTGTATTGCCTTGCGGGAGCAAATAATATAGACATCAATGTACAACATCTGCCGGCGGGTATTTATTATATCAATGGCAACCCATTTGTGGTGCAACCCTGATGCACATAATCCAATGATTTCTCATCATAAGCCCTCCTGCTTGGGAGGGTTTATCGGTGACGCATCATCATAAGTCGCCTATCAACTCACCGACTCTATATGCTTCACGGTTCTATAATAATTGTGCAAAGTCAAAAAGAAACGAACACATCTACTTGCAAAGAATTGCCAATATGCCCCTGCTATGCCGAACATAGGCAATAATATCAGCGTAGAAACTAAATCAAACAACGAAGCAACTATTTGCTGGTTCTTAATCCATCGTCCATCCCCTCTTGCTAAAGAGAACAAATGGAATGGTTGCCACATTCCCTGAAAGAATCCACCAAGTATGAGCGGTATCATATATGGTAATGCTTCGAAGTAACTTTTGTTGGCGGACAACTCAATCAAAAACGGTGCAAAAAGATATATACCACCCCCTATGCTCATCAACACTAAGAAATTAATCACTATAAGTCGGTCTTTTAGCTTCTTCTGTTGAGCGAAATTCTTAAACAATGAAGTAGAGATTGATTGCGTTGCTTGAACCATAGGCGTAACCAAGTTGCTTCCTACTGCATACAGAGCTGACCCCGCAACACCACCAAAATACGGGACTAAAAGTGGAGCTAACTGCATTGTTGGGGCTGTCACCAAACGACCAATATAGATATGCTGACCATATTCTTTATTCATACGCTTCAAATCAGGTATCAAATGCTTCCAATTATCAAATATAGGATTAATACGTTTGATGACAATCACGCCTGTAAGTGCCATAGCGAGGGAACTTAACACAAATGACGACACATGATCCAATGTCATCAACCAAGCCCATAAGCCCAGCGAAGCCATTGTGAGAAAACGCGACAAGAATGTATAAAGTGATAAATGATGAATATCACTTGATCCTTGAACTACGACTTGTAAAAAAAATTGCACTACATATACCCAAGCAAACAAAGAACCGTAAATCATTGCCTGATATACCAAAGAATCCGGGAATATCTGAGGAACTACTATATAGAGTATCAATGTGAATACAGTGATTAAAGCGCACATTGTTATCATGATGATGATCAATATTCCGTATATACGTCGAATTTCTTCACGGTCTTTGACCAATGATAACATTTTAGAGCCGCTTACAAATAAACCAAACTCAAACATGGGATGTAAAACAATTAGATATTGCATTATCCAAGCAACTGCTCCGAATTGCTCTTTGCTTAAAGCGTTTGTATTGATTTTTTGTGTTATGAATGCAAACAAGATACCTGCAATTTGTGCTACGTATAAGACAATAGCTCTTCTGCTTTCCACAGATGTAACTATTTTGTGCAGTGTTTTTCTATCGGCTCTTTGCGCCAAATTACGCAAGCGTCGTGCAAGCGATAGTATCATAAGAGTTCCATTGTTTTTCTTCAAAACTATGTAAATTTCAGTCATCAGTGAGCGTTTTGTTATATGATGAAGCAATCATCTGTCTTGCTTTGGCTGATGATTTTTTATAGTGATATGATTCTTTGATACAGTTTGATAAAGGTTTAAAACATAGGAAGTATCATACAAACAATGGCTGAAAACATAGCATCAACATATAACTTGCAACCAGATATTTCTTCATGATTGACGTTTTGATGTTGTAATCAAATCATCTACTGACTATAACAAATCATTTACTAACTATAACAAATCATTTACTGGCTACAACAAATTATCTACTGTGCTATAACAAATTATCTACTGACTATAACAAATTATCTACAGTGCTATAACAAATTATCTACTGACTATAACAAATCATCTACTGTGCTATAACAAATTACCTACTGTGCTATAACAAATTATCTACTGTGCCATTACAAATGTTCAAAAGTAGCCAATTTTACATTTTTATTTTGTATGATGATATTCTATTTCTAAAATTTTCTTAGTTTTGTCGTGCCACACAAAAAGAATATTCTGTCAGTTCTTTTATATTTATTAAAGGGTTTATGTATGAACCAAGTAGAAATGCCGCTACGGCAATATGCGATGAGCAATGCTACGCTCATTCAATCCGCTGAAATGTTAAAAATATTCTTGGAGCGAGATGCTTCTGATTTGTCGTCACGGGGCATTGGTGCGGCGCAAATCACAGAATTAGAAACGCTGACCACAGAATTTGCGGAATTGAAGCCCGATTCATGGTGGCGAAGTAATACAAAATTAGTTGTTGAACAACGTGATGCTGCCCGCATTGATATTCAATATACTCTCGAAGAAATACGAGAGATTTGCCTTATAGTATTTAAATTGTCGCCGACCTATGATTCATTCCAATTTGATGGCATAAATAGAACAAACAATATGGAATTTGTGGTGCGCGTGCGTACAGTGATAGATCGGGCCACCGAACATACTGCCGAGCTAACGCCCAAAGGGGTGAATGCGGCAATGATTACTGCATTAACCGCCTCACTTACTTCATTCGACACTTTACGCGACCAAGCCGACATAGCGGATTCATTGCGCAATAGCAAAACTATTGAACGCATCAATAAAGGTAATGAATTGTGGAAATTGGTTGATGAATTTGCACGGCTTGCCAATATATACTATAAACGTCGCGATACTGCCAAAGCGAATGACTATTATGGAGTAATCAATCCGCCAAAAGGAAGCAATGCCCCTACTGCCCCAACAGACCTCACCTACAATACACCAAACATTTACTTTGAAGCTGATGACGATGCCACAAGCAATGAGCTTCACAGCAGTACGGACAATATAGACTATCAATTTGTGAAGTCGTTCACGGGAGAATCTGTGGAAGTGGAATACCCTACGCAGGGCGTGCTCTATTATCGTATCCGCTCACGTAACAGTAATAATCAACTGTCGCCATTTTCCGATGCTCTGATGCTGATTGCTGATTTAGCCGCGCCAAACAATGCACGCTATGAGAACGGATTTTTAATAGCTGATGAGGTTATTGGTGCCAGCGAAATACAATGGCAATTCCAAGATCATAGCGGTGGTGATTCCTGGACAGAAATTGCTATTACTTCATCATGGTCTTATGAATATACGCTGCCCAATGGTCATTGGAATGTGCGATGCAGAGCAAAAAACGGCGATTCTTATAGCACATGGACTGTCTTTACTGTACAAGTTGCTTCGGGTGGTTGATAAACCACCGTACCTTAGTCACAAAACTCCACAAAATTAATATCCAACCACATTGTGTTTATAATCATTCAATGTGGTTTGGGTATATTGTCGTTACATATAGAGGTTTTGCTAAGGTGTGTATGTTAATTAGTTTTCGTACTATTGTACTGCATTGTCACAAAAAAAGGAAAGCACGATGAAAAATATTTTGTATGCACTATGCTTTTGTGTTGCCATAAGCCAAGTTTTTGCACAAACCGATTACAAATGGCAAGAAAGTGGTTCATTGATACTTGCCAGACAACGTTTTAATGTTGCTTTGCTGCCCAACAATGAAGTTCTGATAATGGGTGGAATGTTACAAAACGGCACAATTACGAATACAACCGAAATATATAATTCTATAACCCGACAAACACGACAAGGTACACCCATGAATCAACCTCATGGCGAATGTGATGTAATTACTCGGTCGGATGGAACAATTATTGTCGTGGGTGGTGTGAGTGATTACAATACGCAACAAGTAACAAAATCCGTCGAACTTTATAATCCCGTAAAGAATGAATGGACAGTCGTCGGCTCACTTTTACAAGGTCGTCGCCAACATTGTGCTATTGCGCTGAATCATGATGAGATATTAGTAGTCGGCGGAAGAGACGAACAGCTTGACTCATACAATTCCACAGAAATATTTACTATTTCTACAGGTAAATCTCGTTATGTAGGTTCATTGCCTCATGTAGTAAACAATGCACGAATAACACGCTCTGCAAATAATAGTATAGTGCTTATTGGCGGACGTGAATACGGCGATGGTAGTTCACAATCAAATAATGTTTATTCTTATGATGATGCAACAAGTACATGGAAAATAACAGCAAAAATACCAAAAGCCACATCGTATCCTGCAATTACGACACTGCAAGATAAACGTATCATTGTAATGGGTGGTAAATATGAATCGGTTTTTTCATTTCTCAATGAAATATTTATAGAAAACGACAAATCTTTTACCACACTTGCAACGATGAAGACCGAGCGTCACTTAGGATATATTCATCAAATGTCATCATCATTACTTATTGCTTTTGGAGGAAAAGACAATCTTACCACAAATATTAAAAATGCGGAGTTCATTGATATAAATTCAGGTCAAGTATATGATGCGCCGACTTTGAATGAAGCACATACACAAGGTTCTAGTATAGAAGTGCCATTTATAAGTAACAATACTGTACATGGTAAAAAGATCATTGTTTTTAGCGGTATAGGAAGCAATGGACAATATACACCAATTATTGAAAGCATGACAATATCTACGCAAGCTATTGAAGGCATCATCAATATATACACACCTGTCACGGGCATTGGAACAGATTGCAATGCTACAATTACGGTAGCAGACAATAAGGGGTTTAGCGTTGGCGACAAGGTGTTGATAATCCAGATGCAGGGTGCAGAAATCGTACCCGACAATACAGACCAGTACGGTAAAGTTATTGATTATCGGAGTACAGGTAATCATGAATTTAGTCGCATTACCTCAATAACGAATCGGATTATTGGCTTGGAGAGTCAGTTTTTGCATAGTTACGATATCACAAAGAAAGTCCAAATGATACGAGTACCGGAGTATCAGTCCATTCTAGTAAGCAATACACTCACCGCTAAAGAGTGGGATGGCTCAACAGGAGGCGTGCTGGTTTTTGATGTGAAAGATACATTAGAACTTTATGCAGGACTCAATGTCACAGGTAAAGGATTTAGGGGTGGTAGGGCACTAAGCACTACACAGTTTCCCAAGAGCTATATTGATGATTATATCGTTGATGTGCAATCTCCCGGCTATGCAGCAGCCAAAGGTGAAGGAATTGCGGGCTACGGCATTGCCCGCATGACTAATGGCAGAGGAAGTGCAGCCAATGGCGGAGGTGGCGGTGGTAATCATAATGCAGGCGGTGGTGGAGGTGCAAATTATGGTGCAGGTGGAACAGGTGGCTATGGCTGGTTTTCTCTCGCCTACTCGGGTAATAATGAGGATGCACAAGGTTTGGGTGGCAAACCGATTGACTATGCAAACTTCTCACGTGCCCATACACCGCTGATGATTGGCGGAGGTGGCGGCGCAGGTCACACAAATCAAACAACTGTCGGACATGGTGGTGCAGGCGGTGGCATTATCATAGTAAAAGCCGAAACTATTGTACCAAAAAGAAATTCCTTTATTGCAGACGGCGCACCCGGCAAAGACGGTGTGGAGGACGGCGCAGGAGGTGGTGGAGGTGGAGGTGCTATTTACTTAGACATAGAAAACGTCAATGACACAATAATATGTTCAGCACAAGGTGGCAAAGGAGGCGATATTCGATTACAAGATTATGCAGTTGCCCCCGGAGGTGGAGGTGGCGGTGGTTATATAATCGCCACAAAGAGAACTTTATCCTCATTTATCAGAAATGTAACTAATGGTGGAAAAGCAGGAATCAGCATTATACAAAAGGATAATTACGGCGCAAGTAATGGAAGCGATGGTAATCTTGCATCATGCAACCCTATACATGAATCATCTTCATCACAAGGTGGAATTAATCACCAAGCCACTTTGCCCAACAGTTATTACAAGGTGAATAGCATTTTCCCTGATTTGGGCGGTGTGCAACTTAACTCTTATAATGGGCTGTGTCCCGATGATAAAGTGCTGATTATACAAATGCAAGGCGCATTTATCAATACTGATAATACGGCGGATTATGGCAAGATTCAATCCTTAGTCTTTTCAGGAAATTATGAATTTGCAAGAATAGCAAGCATCACAAGTATTGGCATCATCTTCAAAAACAAACTCAAGAACTTCTATTCTCCAGCCGATGGCAATGTGCAGCTTATCCGCGTACCCGAATATCGTAATTTGACAATCAACTCTCCCCTTTCGTGCCAAGCATGGAATGGTGAAACGGGCGGAGTCTTAGTATTCAGC
>VYMG01000052.1_pt1 | contig 69012 bp, 54 predicted proteins | sample 5115261 | NCBI WGS metagenome assembly VYMG01 (sample SAMN12291781, study PRJNA351875) | freshwater metagenome | isolation source: freshwater lake | place: USA: Michigan, Wintergreen Lake | collected 2013-08-08
GGTTTCTGATCCATTTCTTTTTTATTTTTTTGGGGAAGAGAAGATTCTGTCTTCGATGATACTTGTTTTGCCATTGTCGGTGAAGTCAATGAAGAAAAAAACAGTTTGCGCTTTTATCATAATGTAGATTTGGCTCATATTCGGCGCATTGCGGAGCACAAAAAAACAACTTGATGCAAAAGCTATTTCAAAGATACAGATTTTCCACTATTTCCCAAACCACAAAACAATGACGGAGAATATAAGTAAGGCGATTATCCCGCTTTTTTTCCCTTTTTTGCCAAAAAACGCCATTTTTTTGCCAATTGAGCCGATTACGAGGGGTCTTGAAGCGAATACGAGGGGTCTTGAAGCGATTACGAGGGGTCTTGAAGCGACTACGAGGGGTCTTGAAGCGACTACGAGGGGTCTTGAAGCGACTACGAGGGGTCTTGAAGCGAATACGAGGGCTCTTGAAGCGACTACGAGGGGTCTTGAAGCGAATACGAGGGCTCTTGAAGCGACTACGAGGGCTCTTGAAGCACTTCAATCGGGGTCGTCATCGCTTCAATCGGGGTCGTTTTCGGCTCGGGCGGGTTGGTCGTCGGCTCGATTGGGTTGGTTTTCTGCTCGATTGAGTTTATCGTCGGCTCGGTTGGGTTGGTTTTCTGCTCGGTCGAGTTAGTCGTCGGCTCGGTCGGTTTGGTTGTCGGCTCGATTGGGTTGGTCGTCGGCTCGGTCGGTTTGGTCGTCGGCTCGATTGGGTTGGTCGTCGGCTCATTTGCGGTCATTGTTAGTACAGGATGGGATGGATTGTATAATTATCAGGATATAATTTTATCTGCATTCTCGGAATGAATTGCGGTATGATTATCATGTCTATCATGTAATCTTCATAATCATGTGCGGACAGTGTTACCGGAGAGTAGAATTTTTGATGATTGGTTGAAATGGTTGATTTTTATTATGTCATCACTATGAGATATGATGATTATAATGACAAAAACTTTATATTGCATTACCGTAAAATCTTTTTTTCATTTTCTTTTTACTGTTATGAGAAGAAAACATGTACTCGCTTGTTTGCTTGCGGCAGCGGCTGTAAGTATTCCTTCTACGGTTTCGGCTCAAAGCTCGGAATCATCGTTCAGAATTGGTTTGGGGACTGCTTTAAGTTTTACCATTCCAAATGATGATAATAGTCCTGTGTATTATAATTCCATTGTGCCGGAACTTTTGCTGCCGATTGATGTGGCAGATTATTTTCGTTTAGAACCTGTCTTTGGCATTGCGCAAGGTACTTCAAAGTCTGAATCAGCAAATAGTAGCGGAACGCAAACGCGTACAGAATCTGTGATGCGTCTTGGTTTGGGTTTGATTTATAAAAAAATGTTGAATAGCAGTTTTCAAATGAATATTGGTGTTCGTCCTTCGACTTTGTTTTTTTCCAACAAACAAGAAGAGGGGTCGGGTCAATCAACATCAACATCAACATTAAGCAATACAGCAATTAATATTGCGGGTACTTTTGGTGGGGAGTATTTTTTTGCCAAACAATTTTCGATGGGTGTAGAAGCACATATCAATTATCTAAACCAAGGTGAAACATCTCGTGAACCGGCAGATCCAAATGCTTCAAAACAAACATATTCTGCTATTTATTCTTCGACTTTTTTGACAGCACGTTTGTATTTCTAAGATAGTTCGAAGATTATCTATTTTCCTCAATCCGATATGCTTTATATGTGTATCGGATTTTTTTTGGGTTTGCAGGATACATTTTTATCTGAATTCTCTGATTGAGTTGCTGTATGTAAGTATCATGTCTATCATGTAATCTTCATAATCGTGTGCTGACAGTGTTACCGGAGAGTAGAATTTTTGGTGATGGATTGGGGTAAATTATCAATTATTAATTGTCAATTATTATGTGAAAATGTGTCCACCGGGTGAAGTTTTGGCGATGGTTGGGATGATTGATTAATTGTTCATTATCCTGCCCGAATAAGCTCCAACGATGTATCGAAGTTATTCACAACGCTCATGAGTTCTCATGGGCGTTGTTTTGAGTAGCACTATACACAAAAACACTCTATGAGGAAACAAATAGTCATTGAAAGCGTAAATTTGCACAACGTTAAACCAATCAAGAGTGTTATGAATCCATATTTTGTCTTTATTCTTGCCGCGATGGTGGCATCTTTTCTCTTCGATACAGTAGTGAGCATATTGAATATGAAAGCATTGGAACCCAAAGTACCTCAAGAATTTAGCGACACCTTCGATGCCGAAGCATATTCACGTTCGCAGGAATATACGCGGGTACATACTCGGTTTGGGCTTTTGTCCGGCACGGTAAGTTTTGTCGGTTTATTGCTGTTTTGGTTGCTGGGCGGATTTGCCACAGTTGATACTTTTGCTCGGAGTTATGGTTATGGCGAAATCGTCACGGGTCTTATCTTCATTGCCTCGTTAATGCTGGCAAATTCTGTGATTTCACTCCCCTTTTCTTTGTATCATACCTTTGTTATTGAAGAGAAATTTGGTTTTAATAAAACAACATTGCTCACATTTTTTGCAGATCGTTTGAAGGGTTTGCTCTTGGGGATTATTATCGGAGTTCCGCTTTTGACATGTATTTTGTGGTTTTTTGAGTCTGCGGGCACATTGGCTTGGCTTTGGTGCTGGTGTGGGGTGACAGTGTTTACTCTTATAGCTCAATTTCTTGCCCCTACCTTGATTATGCCATTATTCAATAAATTCACACCAATCGAAGAAGGTGAATTAAAAAATGCTTTATTACATTATGCGCAATCGGTTAATTTTCCGCTGACAGGCATCTATATTATTGATGGTTCGAAGAGATCCAATAAATCAAATGCTTTTTTTACGGGATTCGGTAAGAATAAGCGCATAGCCCTCTATGATACTTTAGTTCAAAATCATACTACGGATGAATTGGTAGCAATTTTAGCACATGAAGTTGGGCACTATAAACATAAACATATTGTGCAATCAATGGTGCTGTCATTTCTCCAATCAGGCATTCTGTTTTTTACGTTGTCATTATTTATGAATAATTCAGAGCTGAGTGCAGCGTTTTACATAGAACAAACGTCTATCTATGCGAGCATTGTATTTTTTAGTTTGATGTATAGTCCGATGAGCGAGATATTGGGAATATTGTTTAATATGTTTTCTCGGAAAAATGAATTTGAGGCAGACAGCTATGCAGTGCGTACAACCCACAATGCTCAATCAATGATACAGGCATTAAAACGGCTTTCCGCGAATAATTTATCGAATTTAACTCCGCATCCATTGCATGTATTTTTAAACTATTCGCATCCTCCGGTATTGCAACGTATCGAAGCTATTCAAACGATAAGAGTATGAAAATGAAGCGTAGCATGAAAATAATATTAACATTGTCGAGTGTTTTTTTTGTAACAGTATGTACAGTTTGGGCGCAGGACACAAAAGATAAAGAACCCGAAAGTCAAATCGAAAAAGATATTCAGGCAGCAAAAGATTTAATTAAGCAACCGCTTGCGGGTTATGCAGGACTTTCATTTACGACAGGAAATCCGCAGCATGGTTCATTCCAAGAATTTTCGGAAAATAATTCCTATGGTTTTTCCATCAAAGGCGGATACTATTTTAATCCTCTACCATTGACTGTGGGAATGAATGTAGATTTTTTATTTTTCGGTGGTGAAACTAAAAGGCTTCCGCGCACAGTTATGGGACTAAAGGTCAATGATACAATTGAAACATCAACCACGATGGTTCCGATCTTGTTTCATACAAGATTTCAACCGCAGATAACTCATTTTCTCTTTCCGTATATAGAAGTATCGGGCGGTGCTTCCATATATAGTTCAAACTCAGAAGTAAGACCATACGGTAATTCTCGAAAAAGCAATTCTGAAACCGATATTATATGGATGTATGGCTTTGGAGCAGGATTGCAGTTCCGTTTGGTGGATTTTGTTGAATTACCGTCATCACATTCGGCATTATTATTAGATATTTATGCCCGTTACTTGTTCGGTGAACAACAATCTTTATCAAAAGCAAAAATTATTGACGATAAGATCGAAGTTGTTTCGTCATCGGTAAAAACAGATATATTAAGCATTGGTATAGGCGTTTCTTGGATGTTCTGACCAATAATCTACCATTATGGGCTATAATAACAGTTTATATTTTTTCATTTATTCTTCCACAATTCGGAGAAAAACACTTATGAAACGTCACGCGGCACTTGCTCTTGCAGCACTTTTTTGCGGCACAACATTATTTGCATGTATTTCAGCTCGAGATCACAGAGAAAATTTAGGCTCAACCGCAGAAAGAGAAATAACCGCAGGAAATGTAAAACGATTTATTAAAAAAGGTATATCCGGCGCGGAGGTTGCCGAAGCTTTGGGATCACCCAATATCACCACAAAAGATGATAATGGCAGAGAAACATGGGTTTATGACAAAATTGCAACCGAAGTATCGTATGACCAAAGTAATATGGGATGGTTTCTTTTTTTAGCAGCCGGCTCGCAGCGTTCGGGGGCATCTTCTCAAACACAAAGAACATTAACTGTAGTGATTAAATTTGATGCAAATGACAAAGTAGATACGTTCAGCTATCATCAAAGTAAATTCTAATTATCGAAAGGAAATTGCATGAAAACAATTCTGTTTTCGATTCTTGGATTATCGCTGTTTCTTTCGGGGTGTTTGGTTATTGATCAACAAAGAACGCCACCACCTCGACCGGCAGACCAAACACAATTACAAAAAAGGCAATATCAACAAAGGGAATTTGATTCGACCGATGTAAAAACCGCTATGAAATCGGTGCTGAGCGTATTGCAAGATGACGGATTTACTGTCAAGAATGCAGTTGTTGATTTGGGTTTATTGTCTGCAATCAAAGAAACACAAATTACTAATGGCACTTCATCAACACGGACAACGACCACAACTTCTTCTGCAACCGATGATTTTTGGGAAAGTATTTTCCGTGCTATGGGAGGCAGAAACAATACTCGTGAGCGCACTCGTACAACAACGGAACAACCCCAACGATTTGAAAAATTCAAAACAGTAGAAGCAACTGTCTATGTTGAAGAATTTGGAAAAAAAATTCGTGTTCGGGCAAGTTTTACCGCAAAAATATTAGATAATTTCGGTGACCCTATGCAAGTCAATGAAGTGGATGATATGAAATTTTATCAAGAATTTTTCTTAAAAATTGATAAAGGATTATTTCTTACGCGACAAAAGCTATGACATAATTATGTAGAATTTATGCAGAAGAGCAAGTGGTTAATAACCGCTTGCTCTTTTTTATTATTTTCTTTTCCCTCTCAATGTATTGTAAACGTTTTCCCCTATTTCGCCCATCAATACACCCAATAAGACTATGGAGCCGCCCATAAATTCTCGCCACCCGAATTGCTCACTGATATACAGATATGCCAAAATACTCGCAATTATCGGCTCTAAGGAAAAAATCAATGCTGCTTTTACAGGAGAAGAATCCCTTTGCCAACGGGTCTGAATATAGGTGGCAATCACCGAACCCAAAAAAGCAGTATAACATATCGCAACAATGGCATGGGGAGCAGTGAAACTAGTGTGCAATAATTGTTGAAAATCAGCCATCGAAGTATGTTCATACAACAAATATGCGATACTTGAAATAATAAAAGTACTGATAAATTGCAATAATGTTAATCGTGCAGAATGTTCTAAAATATCCTCACGATTAGTAGTATAAACATCCGTCAATGTAATATACACGCCCCAAAGGACTGCACAAATTAAAGTGGCAATATCACCTTTTTTTACTGATGAAAAATTAGGGTCTGTAAATATCCATAATCCTAATGTGACGACAAGAACGCCTATTTTTTGCATTAATGTCACCGGACGACGCTCAATCAAATAATATACAATCGGCGTAAATATCACCATCGAACCTGTGATAAATGAACTCTTGGCTATCGTCGTATATTGCAAGCCCCATGTTTGCAATAAAAAGCCAATTCCGAACACTATCCCCAATATCGTCCCCTGTTGTATATCTTTTACTGTCAATGAACGCAGATATTTACCCCATAGAAGTAATCCCACACCACTTGCCAATAAAAAACGCAATCCCGTGAACAAAAACGGAGGCACATCATCTAAGGCATATTTAATGACAATAAATGTTACTGCCCAAATTAATGCAATGAGAAGCAATAAAATATCTGCTCTTGATGATTTTGTCATAATAATTTCTTTTCAATATATTACATTAGGAAATATTCCAACCATACATCTCGAAGGTCTGCCGAGCAAGTTCTTCGCGATGATTAGGATGAGCTATGGCAATAAGACGTTCCGCTCTTTCACGCAAGGATTTACCATATAAATATGCAATACCATATTCAGTCACAATATAATGGACATGCGATCTGGTAGTCACAACACCCGCTCCCTGCTTCAATACATTCACAATACGCGATAAACCCTTCGATGTGGTTGAAGGCAATGCAATAATCGGCTTTCCTCCCTCCGACAATGATGCCCCGCGAATAAAATCCATCTGACCGCCGACACCAGAATAAATCTTACAACCAATGGAATCAGCACATACTTGACCTGTAATATCCACCTCAATGGCAGAATTAATTGCCGTCACCTTCGGATTTTGTCGTATCACACTTGTATCATTCACATAACCAATATCCAACATCGCAATCTCAGGATTATCATCCACAAAATCATATAAACGTTGAGAACCGAACACAAAACCCGATACTATTTTACCCTTATATTTCCTTTTATGTTGTCCCGTAATAACCCCCCTTTCAACCAAATCAATCACTCTGTCAGAAAACATCTCCGTATGAATACCAAGTTCACGATGATTACCCAATGATGCAAGCACTGCATCCGGAATTGCGCCGATACCCATTTGTAAAGTAGCTCCATCATCAACCAAAGAAGCAACATATTCACCTATTTTTTTCTCATTATCGCTCAAAGGGGCTGCATCAAGCACAGGCAATGGCTCATGATGCTCCACCATCATATCAATATGCTTCACGTGAATAAAACTGTCGCCGTGCGTTCTGGGAACAAAAGAATTTACCTGCGCAATAACATAACGAGCCGATTGAATAGCTGCACGAGTCACATCGACAGAAGTACCCAAAGAACAAAAACCATGCTTATCCGGCGGCGACACAGAAATCAATGCAACATCCAATGGTAATATCTTATTTCGAAACAATGCAGGAATCTCACTCAAAAACACAGGTGTAAAATCAGCATGACCGCTTTGAATTGCCTTACGCACATTCGACCCCACAAACAAAGCATTCACACGGAATGACTCCTCATATTGTGGCAAAGCATATTCTGCAGTTCCCTCCGTATGTAAGTGAATAATCTCAACACCCGATAATGAAGAAGCACGATTCACCATTGCTTTTAAGAGTAATTGCGGAGCAGCAGCCACACTATGAACAAACACCCTATGATTAGAACGCAACAAGTCCATTGCCTGTTCTGCGCTATGATATACGGGCATACACAACTTTCCTTTCTTATCTTTAACTTATTTTTGTGACAAATTCTAAACCTCGAATGCGAAACTACGGTTTTTTTGTGAGGATTTTTCGTCATTTTTATGATTCTAGCCATGATTAAAGCAATAATATTCGACTTAGACAATACCCTCGTGGACTTTGTCGCAATGAAACGTCATGCCATTGATGCGGCGATTGGGGCTATGATGGATGCCGGCATGAACCTCACCCATGAACAAATAAAATCTCGCATTGACAAAATCTACGAAGAACTCGGATGGGAATACCAACAAGTCTTCGACAAATTACTCCACGATACGCTTGGCTATGTGGACCACCGAATGCTCTCGGCAGGGATTATCGCTTATCGTAGAGCAAGAGAAGCCGCACTCAAACCCTTTCCACATGTGACAGCAACCATAATGCACCTTGTAAAAATGGGAATAAAGTTAGCTGTTTTATCAGATGCTCCGGCACGTGAGGCATGGTTACGGCTTTGTTACATTAATTTTCATCATATTTTCGATGTCGTGGTCACCTTCGATGACACAGGCGAAAGAAAACCAAGCCCCAAACCGTTTCTGTTAGCTTTAGAAAAATTACAAGTGCAACCACACGAAGCTATCATGATCGGCGATTGGGCCGAACGCGATATGGTCGGAGCAAAAAATGTTGGCATGATTACAGGATTTGCACGCTATGGAGAAGCCTTCGGAACAGGTGAAGTTAATGCAGACTATGACATCACCGACATCAAACAACTTATTGCTATTGTCAATCAGCATAATACACAATCATAATCACATAATTTTTTTCCAAAAAACTTTCACTCTACAAAAATGATACTACCGGTTTATTTATACAATCACGCCATACTTCGTGAAAAAACAAAGCCCATCAATGACATGAATGATGAAGTACAAAAATTTATTGCAAATATGTTTGACACAATGACACAAGCATACGGCATTGGTCTGGCTGCAAATCAAGTTGGTGATAATCGCTCCATCATCGTCGTGGACATCACAGATCCTGAAGATGAAACACCACCACAAATTCCACCGACAGTTTTTATCAATCCAATCATAGAAAAATATTCCGAAGACCTTATTGATTATGAAGAAGGATGCCTCAGCGTGCCCAAATTCCGTGATAAAGTATTCAGACCTGATGCGGTCAGAGTCAAGTATTTGGACAAAGACATGAATGAGAGTATTATCGAAGCCGAAGGCATATTAGCGCGAGTATTGCAACATGAAATTGACCACCTCAACGGTATTTACTTCTTCGACCGACTCTCTGCCGTCCGCAAAACCTTAGCACAAGGCAAACTCCGGAAAATCATGCGCGGCGACATTATCCCCGACTATGAATATATGTTAGGCGATTCGTAAATAATACTACAGAAAAGGACAATCATACGATTGTCTTTTTTTTGGTGTAAGTCCTCAATACAAATTCATTCTTAACCTAATTCATTGATATTAGGTTAATAGGAAAGCATTATGTAATCAATGATACAAAAGTGTGGAAAGGCATAAAAAAAAAGGCCGCCGTGAAAACGACGACCTTTTTCGTAAAGAATACGAGCCGATTATTATTTTGTTCTTGTGAACTCAATACGGCGGTTTTTCTGTTTGCCTTCATCGGTATCGTTCGGAGCTATCGGTGAATCCGGTCCGAAGCCTTTGGTAGTAATACGCGATGCTTTTACTCCACGTCCTACTAACCATGCTTTTACAGATTCCGCACGGTCTGCAGAAAGTTTCATATTTTTCTCACGACGTCCTACATTGTCAGTATGACCGCTAATCATCACTTCCACTTCAGGATTTTCGAGAAGCCCTTCGAGCGCCTTTGTAAGAATTTGCTCAGATTCCGGTAAGAGACGTGATTTGCCTGTTTCAAAGACAACGCCTTCAAGAACCATAGCGCGGCCTACTTGTTCGACGAGTTGTTTTTTCTTCTCAACATCATCATTAGCGTCAAGTGGGTTGGTGCCTCGTTTTACTTCCACACCGTCAGCCACAGTACCGCCATCGGTGTCGGGATTATTCGGGTTGGTTTTGTATGTATTGACTTCTTCTCCATCGCGCAATGTGTCGCCATCGCTGTCGGGGTTGGTCGGATTGGTTTTTGAAGTGTTGATTTCCACATTGTCATAGAGCCCGTCTTGGTCAGTGTCTTTATTGAGTGGGTCTGTTTTGTGTTTTTTCACTTCATCACCATCAGAGAGAGTGTCACCGTCGGTATCTGTTTTCAATGGGTCTGTTTTGTAATTTTTCACTTCTTCGCCATCATTGAGACTATCGCCGTCAGTATCAGCTTTATTGGGGTCAGATTTTACTTTGTTGACTTCTTCGCCATCGGTCAAGCCATCGCCATCAGTATCTGCTTTTTTCGGATCGGTATCAGTGTCATTAACTTCTTGACCGTCTTTTAAGCCATCGCCGTCGGTGTCGGAGTTAAGAGGATTCGTTTCGTATTTGTCCACTTCTTTACCGTCAGATAGACCGTCGCCGTCTGTATCGGGATTATTAGGGTCAGTGCCAATTTTACGCTCTTCATTATCTGTGAGTCCATCGCCGTCTGTATCGCCTTCACCATTGTCAAGTGCAAGGGTAAATGACAAAATACCATTCCAATAACCGTCATTGGTTCCGTCAATCACAGCATTCATTTTATCATTGAATGAACCATTACCGCCAAGGGCAAGATTGATACCGATGGAGCGATTGAAATTGTGTGTAAGACCGATACCAAATGGTAAATGGATACCCGCACCGGAATGATCATCAGGATTCGGGAGTCGGTTTACGGAAGGAGTTGTATTGTCGAAAAGATGAAGCCCCACACCGCCATACACAAATGGTGCCCATGTTTCTTGATTTCCTGTCGGATAAAAGCGCAAACGAAGATCGGGCGCAATCAAAGTGGACTTATAACCATCATAAACAGCAGCGGGGTCACTGACACCAAGAGTCACATAGCTAAAACCAAACTCGGGAGCAAGGTAACGACCTAAGCCATAACGATAAAGAGCATTAGCTCGTAACTCAAATGTCATCTGGCGGTCATCGCCTTTAACTTCATTGATAGCAAATGCAAAACCTCCGCCCAATCCAAGAACAACTGACGGACGCGGTTCTTCCGAAGATGAGGTTTGCGCCTGTACCTTTGTACCGGCAATGGACAATGCCATAAGCATCATACATACTTTGTAAAATTTCTTCATTAAGAACTCCAAATAATGTAACAAAAAAGAACTGTATATTTCTCGAAAAAACTTGTTGGACATATAATTTTTTTTCAAATTTCACACCCATAAAGTACAAATATACTGCAAATAATCAGCTTTTTCTTCAGTATAAGCACGAAACATCTGACATATAACACAGTGAGCACTCTTTTAAGCACTACTTTTACTATCCATCGCCCATTGCTCTTCTCTCTTAATGGCAGAGCGGATTGCGGGTTTCATGACCAAGCCGTCCAAGTCATGAAGAGCTAAAATTCGTGCCATGGTTATCGAAAGAGTCTCAGCGGGAACATGCTTATTGAGCAGTATAATTTTTTGATTGTGCAAGACACAAGCACCGCCCTTAAAAGACCCTTTTTCCCGGCGAACAACATAGCCCAAAGCACGGGCTAACTCTACCATATCATCAAGAACGTGTTGTATATTCATAGTTCAGTCTATGGGATGTAAGGATTGAGAATCTAAAGGCTTGAACACCAGAAGCATTAGTCCGGTTATATACGCAAACATAGTCAATGTGCTTGCTTGATTGGCAAAACTATCCGGAGAAAAACGCTTCAAAAACATTGACACCATCACTGGTCCGGTCATTGTCATATCCGATGAAGACCGCAATGTCATTACGAGGTCTAAGTCTGTAAGAAGTAAATATATTTCTGCCGGCATCGACAACACAAACAGAACAAACATCATGAATATCCAGCCTTTGGTACGGAATGAAGCAAAAGATTGGATGACATAAACGATTGCCCCCACACAAGCAGCTCCATAACCTAATAGTGTATAAAATGCTGTAAGAGTATAAATACGAACAGTTTGCGATAGCATTTCTGAAGTAAATTCCGGCTTTTGAATAAGCGTACCGGGAATAAAAACATCATAAGCAATGGCATAGCGGATTACGTTGCCTCCAAACCAAATAACAGCCCCGATAACACCGATAGCACATAGAATTTTAACAAATAGTTTCATAAATTATGGAGTAGAACAATCGGCAATACATACCGTTATTATCATGGAAACTGCTTTTTTTTCATTATAACAGTTGCAAAAATAGGTAATTTTACATCGAAAATAACCGAGAATTTGCGTTATTGACAAAGGTGCAATACTTTTGCAGACAACTTTTGACAACTATGATACCAATACGACCATCAAAGCCGACAACACTCTATGCATTTATAGGCATAAGTATCGTTTCAATTATCTGTTACTTTTCATTACAGCGCTATTGGAGAATTTCGCCGGATGAGCCATCATTGAAAAACGGATACAAACAAACCGCCGATTCGCTTATTCATAAACTCGGCATACCAAAAGATTCGCTCATATACCTTTACAGCCCAATCATTGACCAAACGTTAACCGATGGGCTTAGTGAGAAATTAGGTACGGCAAAAGCACGTGAATATTTAGCTCATCAAAATATTGCGACCGTTGCCTACCGCATTAATGTTCGCAGGCGCGATAAACGTGATCGGAGTGTCAATTTTTCACTTGGTAACAGTAGTTTGGGTGAGCGCTCACGGTCACGCGTCGAAAGAACTTTACTTTTTTCAGCTTTGATAGGTATGGATGGCACTCTGCTTGAATATACTTGCGGCTTACCGGGCATAGATGTTAATGCCGATTCTGCATCAGCGTTCAAGCAGTTTCAAACGCTGCTGCCCCATAGGATACAAAAACACTCTCCACACTGGATACGTGATTCAATATTTGCGTCGGACAGGACAATGTCGTATTGGGCAGGATTGGAACGAAAGCAATTTCATCGTGTCAAAGCCGAAATTAGTCTTACACCGCCAGACCAAGCAGACGCTGAAAAAATGTGGCATGGTTCATGGTCTATTCTTTATGAAGCAGGAACCACGCAAGATATCGGCACTCCGACATGGTCGTTAACGGGTATTCTCAAATATATTTGTGTGGGAATAATATCCATTTCATTGATTTCAATGATTATCGTATTTATTTTCCAGTTACGTAACAGAATAGTTAATTTATGGGTATTATTATGGGCTTCTGTTTCAATTACATGCTATTTTGTCTTTGCTCAAATTGCTGTTATGCCTGCATTATCATGGTTGGAAGTAATCCTGCTTGTTTTTTTTAATTTTATATTTTTAGGTTTTTTAATGGGAGCAATTCCATTAAGCGGACTTGTTGCTTTAGCTCAAAAAACTATACCCGAAAAATTTTATACTTTATTACGTATTACGGAAAGACCATGGCAATCATATTATGTTGGCAGATCTGCAATTATAGGAATTACAGCCGGTATTGTATCCACACTGCTATCTCCACTTACATTTTTAATGGCAGAAAAACTTGGTATTGACCGATTGTACAGCTCGGAAGGATTTCAAGGAGGGTTAATCCTTATGATGGGAAATCTTGGCTTTGTCAATGTAACAATGTTACTTTTTATTCCCATTGTTGGATTAGTAATTTCATTGCCCGGCACAACATTAGGATTATTACGATTTCCCAATCGCTTCAAATATCTAGCAGCAATGATACTAACATGCATTTACACAGTTTCCATGTCATCATTGCAAGGTGATATAGGCATATTATCGTATGGCGAAGCTTTTGTCGGTGGTATTATTACTTTCGGCACTTTAATGATTGGCGATTTATTGGCTGTGATGATTGCACAATTAATTTCATCTACTTTGATGTTTTATCCGGCGACGCAATCACATGAGTCTCTCATTTATATTTGGGTCATTATGTGGATATTTTTTGCCGGAGTTTCCGTTTTGGCATTTATACGCACTCCGGAAAAAGTCGAGGAAGAAGATTACAAACCCGATTATCTCATTCGCTTTGAAGATGAACAAAGAATGCGTGATGAAGTTGCCGCGGCTAAAGTTGTACAACAAAGACTTTTGCCCTCAAAAATGCCCCAATACCCTTCGATTGATATTGCAGCATATTGCTTACCTGCCTTTGATGTCGGCGGGGATTATTATGATTTTTTTCCTTTGAATGAACATCAACTCGGTATATTAATTGCCGATGTTTCCGGAAAAGGAATGTCGGCAGCATTTTATATTACATTAGCGAAAGGCGTTATTGTTTCGCAAATACATGAATCATTTTCACCCGCTGAAGTATTAAAAAGAGTAAATCGTTTACTTTTCGAAACAATGGAGCGTGGTAAATTTATCTCTATGATTTATGGGGTATTAGATATTCGTACCATGAAATTTACCTATGCTCAAGCAGGTCATAATCCGATTGTTGTGCGTACAGCATTCAATGGCACGGCTACTATGCTGGAATCACGAGGCATTGCACTTGGCTTGGATAAAGGGAATGTTTTCGATAAATCTGCAAAAGATACAATGATAGATTTAGCCGCAGGTGATGCAATTGTGCTCTATACCGATGGTGTGGTAGAAGCAATGAATAATGAAAAAAGGGAATATGGGATGGATAATTTTCTCTCCGCTATTCAACGGTATGCCGGCACTGCCCCTACCCTATTAAATGCTATTATCCAAGACGTGAAATTATTTATCGGTAAAGCCAAACAACACGACGACATTACGGTCATTGTTATCAGAAGACCCGATACTCCTCATACACTGATTCCTTAATCGCTTCTCAACATGAAAAAAGGATTATTCGCATTATCGAACAATCCTTTTTTCGATTAATTTACTCAACGCCGAAAGTACCACTCACAACAGCGGTAATTTCTTTTTCTAACGATGTTACGTCGTTAATACCATAATCATTAATCTCTTCATGTGAATTTTTTGCTGTGATTTGAATGACCCCCATACGAGCAGATCGTAATGGACCAAGATCGCGATCTGTAGCTTTTGCAATGCGTTCAGCACGGTTTTTTGCATCCTTGGCTGCCTCAGCCTGAATCTCGATTTTTAAATTTGCCAACTTGGTATAATAATATAAGGTTGGTTCAGGAGTATAACTTACACCTTGCTCTGCAATGCTTCCAATATCCACAGACATTTGATTAATTTTATACACATCTTGCGACTCAACCTCAATGGTTTGTACACAATTGTATCCACGCACCGTATTTGATTGCATGCCATTTGGCAATATATCAAAAATAGGATAAAAATTTACAGAAGAATAACGCACTTTATCTTCGGAAAATCCTTTGCCGGACAAATAGGACAATACCGATATTTTTTGTTGTTTTAAATTCTGAAATGCCTCTGCATTTGTCGTTCCATAAGCAGTAATGGAACCACGTAACACAGCCAAATCTGAGACAATAGACCTTTTAGCCGATCCTGTAACCGAAATAGTCTGATTTTGCTGAATATTCGTAGTTTTCCAAGCATTACTGACAATAAATGCCGCTAACACAATGCCAAAAGCCATTATAGCATTGCCGATAAATCCACGTGAACTGTGCTCTGTCATACACAAAAAAAAGAAAAAATGTAAAAAAAATTATTCGGAAAGTAATAATAAAAATTCTTGCTCATTAAGCACTGTTACACCTAACTCCCGTGCTTTTGTTAACTTACTGCCGGCATTATCACCCGCAATGAGATATGAAGTTTTTTTGCTGACACTGCCGGAAACTTTTCCACCACGCTGGGCAATTTCTTCCCCGGCTTGATTACGAGTCATTGTGACCATTTCACCGGTTAAGACAAATGTTTTTCCTTGCAATGTGGTGTTCAACGTAGCCATTTCTGACTCAACTGTTTCGAAGCGAATTCCATTTATCTTCATACGTTCTATAATTGCCCACTCCGACTCATCGTGTAGATGTTCTAAGACCGATTGCGCAATACGATTACCAATTTCAGGCACTTGAACAAGTTGTTCTAATGTTGCATTTTTTAAATCATCAATAGTACGGAAATAACGAGTGAGAATTTTTGCTACACCCTCTCCGACAAAACGAATACCCAATGAAAACAATACTCTGGAAAATGGTTGTTTTTTACTTTCCTCAATTGCAGAAAGTAAATTAACCGTACTTTTTTCACCCCATCGCTCCAAAGTTGGAAAGACGGTATCTTTATGAGTATGTAAATCATAAATATCAGCAATGGTGTGCAAAAGAGATAGTTCAACAAATCTATCAACTACTTTTTCTCCTAATCCCTCAATATTCATCGCATCTCTCGATGCAAAATGCGTTATACGTCTTTTGAGTTGCCAAGGGCAAGCCGAGTGGTCGCAATAATAATTTGCCTCGCCTTCAGGACGTACAAGCGTACTCCCAACAGGACATGGGCAAATAGGTGTAAACATAAACTTCATAGATTGTTCCTGTCTCTTTTCAGGAATATATCCGGTGACTTTTGGAATAACATCACCACCTTTTTCAATAGACACCGTATCGCCGATACGAATATCAAGAGCAGTTATGAAATCATAATTATGCAAAGTGGCGCGACTTATTGTTGAGCCGGCAACAACAACCGGTTCTAACTCAGCAACAGGAGTAACAACACCAGTTCTTCCTACTTGATATGTAATATCTTTTAGCAATGTAGTTTCTTTAACCGCTTCATATTTATATGCAATAGCCCAACGAGGCGAACGTGCTACGAACCCCAGTTCTTTTTGCTGGGATAAATTATTTACTTTAATGACTATACCATCAATGAAAAATGGTAAGCTATCACGATGTATATGCCAATAGTCAATAAATGAATAAATATCATTCAATGATGAGCAAGATTGTTGTGCATTACCAATGGGAAATCCCATGGCACCTAAAATTGCAATATTCTGCGAATGAGAAACAAGTTCGATTTGTTTTGTAAATAAATAATAACAAGTGATATGCAATGGGCGTCGTGCAACTTCGCGACTATCTAACATTTTTAGAGTACCAGCCGCCAAATTTCGTGGATTTGCATAGAGTTTTTCTCCTTTTTCTTCACGTTCACGATTAATATTAATAAAATCGTCTTTCATCATAAATATCTCGCCGCGCACTTCAAAGTCATACAATGGAATACCATCAATAAGAGGCGGCGAAACTGTTAATGGTAAAGTGCGAAGTGTTTTCACATTTTGTGTTATATCATCTCCCTTTTCTCCATCGCCACGAGTAACCGCTTGTACAAACTGACCATTGACATATTTTAAAGATATGGCAACACCATCGTATTTAAGTTCTGCAACATATTCAACAGAACGACCTTCCAAACCATCTGAAACACGTTTGTGAAATTCCTCAATTTCAGCAAAACTATATGTATTGGATAAAGAGAGCATCGGAATTTCATGCGGCACGGTAACAAATTCTTTTAATGGTTCTCCGCCTACTCTTTGTGTGGGGCTGTTCGGGAAGAGTAATAGCGGGTATTGTTTTTCAATTGTTTGTAGTTCATGAAAATAATCATCGTATTCTTTATCCGTGATAAACGGTTGTGCTTCATTATAATAAGCATAATCCGCACGCCGAATAATATCATGCAATTCATGAACACGTTGTTCTAAAGTTGAAATATCTGTTGTATCGAATAAACCCTGTTGCATAATAAATTTTCACTAAAGTAATTGTATTTCATTTCGTAATTTTTTTGGAATTGATTGCAAAACCATTTCATAGGAATGATCAATGAACGAAAAGATTTCAGCATCTGATAGTGAACCATCGCAAGTCACGGTATTCCAATGTGTTTTATTCATGTGATATCCGGGTTTAACGGCTTCATAACGCTCACGCAAATCAATAGCTTTTTCAGGATCACATTTCACATTGATGGATACCGGAAATTGTAAAATTGACATTAGTACAAATATTTTTCCTGCTACACGACATGCCATCACCTCTTCATCAAAAGGGAAATCAAATGAAGTTGCTTTTTTTTGTAAACAATATTCGCGAATAATGTCATGATTCATAATGTTTCCTTCAGTTGAAATTCTTCAACAATCTGTCCGCCGATAAGATGCTGTTGTATAATTTGCTCAATAATGTCCGGCGAACAAGAGTGATACCAGACATTATCAGGATGGACTACGGCAATAGGACCGGCTGCACATACACGTAAACAATTCGCTTTTGTTCTTGCAATGGTTCCGTCATTTGTCAATTCCAACTCTTGCAATCGGCTTTTTAAATAATCCCACGACTCCAACCCTGCTTCTTTGGAGCAACATTTGGCATTCGTTTGATCACAACATAGGAATATATGCTTTTTCGTCGCATGCACTCGTAGGTCTAACGCTTTTTTGCGTGCTTTATCAATAAGGAAATCAGGATTTTTCATTTTATTGTATTTTGATTAATGTTAATATATACCGGCATGAATTGGTTCCATTAGGTTTTTAATTCACTTCTTAGCCGCTAAAGAAAACAACTATTGACAATCTATACAATGAGAATGGTATAAAAAATCCCCACCAAAAATGTGATGAGGATTTGATTGTACCATACTTTGATTATCATATTAACAACCCAAGGAACCCACATTGCGTTTTGCCACCGGATTGTTTGGATTTTTTTTGAGAGTCTCTTTATAATTCTTACAAGCATTATCTTTATCATTTTGACCATGATAACCAATTGCCATAAACAAATAAGCATTTTCGGACTCAGGATTAAACTCAGCCCAAAGTTTGGCATACTTTACTGTATTTGAAAAATCTTTGGCGTCAAGATAATTTTTGCAAAGTGATTGTAGCACTGACTCTACATCTGATTTTTGTAAAGATGTATTTGTTTTAGAATATTCATACGCAGCAAGTAATACCGCTCGTGCTGAATCATTTTTTGTAATGGAAGCGAATGAATTTGCCAACATTCTACGGGCATACATGCTCGTTGGATCTGCGGCAATATATTCTTTAAAAACAGGAATTGCTTCTGCTGCTTTATTATCTGAAAACAAATTTACTCCAATAAAAAGCTTGGCTTTTATTGTGTTTTCATCATTACATTCTTTTATTCTTTTCGTAAAAACCTCATTGGATTTAGAATACATTTTCTTGTCTTTGAGCAAAAGCGCATAACGAAACATCAGATTACATTTTTTTTGTGGACCTGCAATTGCTTCGTCGAAAATTGAGATTGCCAATGTTGTGTCTTTCGCATTCACTGCCGCAAAACCATAACGCTCTAACTCATCTTGTCCTAAGGTCATCATTTGTTTTGATTCTTTATACGCAGCCACAGATTTTTCAAAATTTTTCGTATTGAAATACGCTTGTGCAAGATAAATTGTGGATTGTTTTTTTACAGAGTCGGGTAAATCAGATTGTTTTACCCAAGTTAACTGTACCGACGCAGAATCCCATTGCCCTGACTTAAAGAGCGACTGCGCAAAGTACCAACGACCTTGGGCTACATCCGGTCTTAGTTGCGAATAACGATAAAAAGATGCTGCTGCACTCCCGAATCTGCTCGCTTGAAACAATATTTTTCCTTGTTGGAAAAATGCACGGGCATTATTGGAATCCTGTTTTGTTATTGTGTTCCATTCTTGTAAAGAGCGAAGAAACAATTCATTGAATAAAGCCGTATCCGGTTCTGCAACCGCCAGTTCATAATATGATTGTGCTAATTTAATGCGTGCATCAAGTAATTTGTCGTCAAATTCTAAGGCGGTAATATAGTTATCTTTTGAAAGCTCATAGACTCTTTTGGCATAATATAAATCACCGAGCGCAACATAAACCTTAGGATTTTTTTTATCAACTTCTCGCGCACGAATAATAGAAATTTCGGCTTTTTCTGAATTATTCATGAGTAAGTACAAATTACCTAAGCAAGAATAGTTTTCCGCTGACGCATCACTTTTGATGAGTTTTTCCATAAGTGTAACAGCTTCGTTCCCTTGACCCTTTTTTGTCATTGCTGTTGCATAACGACGCACAGCTTCGGGGGTATCGTCAATTTCGTATGCTTTTTTAGAAACAATATACGACGAATCTTGTTTTTCAAGTTCACTGTAAATATCTGCTACTAAAAAAAGTGCTTCCTGATTTTTTGATTCCTCACGAATAATTTGTTTCAACAATTTGCCGGCAGAAGTGTAATCACCATTTTTTGTCAGCGTTTTTGCTTGCTCAAATGCCGATTGTCCGAACAATTCCAATGTGAAAAATAAACCGAGAACAAGAACTGATGTGAATTTCATATTAATCCTGAATTAGATGAATAGTTGCAAAGCCGGGAACTATGCCCGCAGCATTAAACTGTCGTTGAATTTTAGCTTCTTTGCTTAAATATGTAAAAAAACCGTACGCTAATTTGGGTCTATTTTGTTGAAGTATCCCAATAATTGGCATTTCCATCGGATAATAATCTCTGACTATATTTGCTTGATGTACAATGCGAGGGGCGATATAATTGCCGCTTGTGTCATAAAACCCAATTTTTATGTTTTTTAGCGTACTGTCTCGCAAAGTACGTGACAGTAACGATACAGCAATGGCATTATTATTTTTTGCCATTAGCAACACCGAGTCACTATTACCCACATTCACTAATGATTTTTTTGGTGCATTTCCCGCTGTAACATATTGTAAAAAATGAGAATAGACAGATGACTGCACCCCCGGAAAGTATAGTGTCGGGTTTGATGATCCAAAAGGGTTAACATCCGATTCACCACGAAAATATTGCTGTGCATCACGAAGATTTATTGTATCCGGCACTTTCGCAGTTTTTGGCGCAGCAAAAACGAGTGCATCAAAAGCAAATGCGTACATATCAGGAAATTTCAAACTATATGCTTTTATTAAGGAATCTTCACGTGGCAATAGCTGACGACCAAGAATAATCCCTTTTGCATTGCCTGTGAGCAGTTGTTCAATTGCTTCACGTGCCGTCACAGCTCGTAAAGTCACTTGCGCATCAGGGAAAGCAGAATCATAGGTCGGTTTTACGGAACTGATGAGCGGATATATTGCCTCGTCACATAATATTTCCACCGAGCCGCGCAATTCATTTTCATAACCGGGTTCATCTTTTTTTGGTGCTTCATCGCATGAGCATAGGCAAAAAAGCGACACTATACACATAGTGAACCATACTTGTGCAACTTTAGTGATATTATTCATACTTACTCCTTTGTTTCTTCATCATCATGCTCATTTTCACTATGAGTTTGCTCTTCTTGACGCTTTAACTCTTGTAAACGTTTATGATATGTATAAAGACGAAACAATCCAAATGCTATCGTCACCACTCCAAATGCTTGAACCAGAGATGAATTTCCATTGCTATCCCAAGGTTTTATTGTTATAAGCACCCCAAGCACAATGGTCATAATACGAACAACATAATTTAATATGACAACAATATTCATAATGTAATTATTTTAATAGCGACAAAATATAGAATCGAATGAATGTGAAAAATTTAACCGAAATACTCCTGCAAAGATTTCACCGAAGGTATTCCTTTAGTTTCTTGCAAAGTTTTAATACCGGCAAGCGATGCAGAAGCAGCTGCAAGAGTGGTAAAAAATGGTATTTTATAGCTCATTGCTGTTTGTCCCATGATATATTCATCATATCGGGCGTTTTCACCTAAAGGTGTATTTATGACAATATGTACTTCACCACTTTTCATTAAGTCAATAATACTTGGTCTGCCTTCATAATGCTTGAGAACTATTGTTGCCTCAACGCCATTATCTTGCAAAAATCGAGCAGTACCTGTGGTTGCACACAAAGTAAAACCGGCTTCTTGATAACCTTTTGCAAGCATGACCGCTCTGTAAGTTTTATCTTGATTATTTAAAGAAATAAATACCATTCCTTGTGTTGGTAATTTATTACCGCTTGATATATGTGATTTAATGATGGCAGCACCAAAAGAAACATCAATCCCCATCACTTCACCGGTTGAACGCATTTCCGGACCCAGAAATATATTTGCTTTTTGAAATTTCATAAATGGAAAAACCGATTCTTTTATGGCAACACGCTTCGCAGAAAGGGAAAAATCCCTAATTCCTAAATCTTGGATTTTTTCACCCAACATTATCTTTGTGGCAAATTGCGCTAACTGTACTCCGGTAGCTTTCGCAACAAAAGGCACTGTCCTTGATGCACGCGGATTTACTTCTATCACATAAATATTACCATTTTGCATGGCATATTGAATATTTAACAAGCCAATGACATTTAGCCGTTTAGCTAATTTTTTTGTAAAGGATGTGAGCATATCGAATTGTTCATTCGTTATTGTATATGGCGGCAAAACACATGATGAATCACCGCTATGTACACCGGCTTCTTCTATATGCTGCATAACGCCACCTATGACCACTTGCTCGCCATCGGCAACTGCATCTACATCAAATTCATAAGCATTTTCTAGAAAATGATCTATCAATACGGGGCGATCGGGAAAAGCCTCTAAAGCACGGCGTATCGCTGTGCGTAAGGATTCTTCACGATAGCAAATAAACATTGCCCGTCCACCAAGAACATAACTGGGACGCACCAAAACAGGATAGCCCACTTGTGCTGCAATTTTGACAGCTTCTTCTTCTGTAGTCACCGTTCCCCACGGTGGACATGGTATCCCCAATTCTTCCAGCAATGCGCCGAATCGTTTTCTATCTTCCGCTAAATCAATACCTTCCGGTGATGTTCCTAATAATGTTACTCCTGCATTTACTAAACGTTGCGACAAACGCAATGGCGTCTGACCACCAAATGTCACAATCACACCGTCGGGTTGTTCTAAATCAATTACGCTCATGACATCTTCAAATGTCAATGGCTCAAAGTATAGTTTATTGGTCGTGTCATAATCTGTGGACACTGTTTCGGGATTACAATTAATCATTATTGCTTCCCACCCGGCTTTACGAGCGGCAAAAACTCCTTGCACACAACAATAATCAAATTCTATCCCTTGTCCGATTCTATTAGGTCCACTTGCAAGAATGATGACTTTTTTCTTATCAGAACGTACAGATTCATTTTCTTCTTCATAGGTTGAATAATGATAAGGAGTTTCGGACTCAAATTCTGCGGCGCAAGTATCAACGGTTTTAAATACAGGAATAATACCACGATTTTTTCGTAATTGTCTAACTTGATCTTCAGTGATATTTCCAATATATGCTAATTGTACATCCGAAAATCCGAGTTGCTTGTATGATCGCAGTTCTTCGGTAGAAATTGAGAATAAATCCATTCCATTATGAACTTGATTTCTTAATGATAATGCCGCATCAACAATTTCACGGCATTGTTCAATAAACCATGGATCATATTTAGTTAATTCAAATATTTCTTCGGTGGAATATCCATAGCGTAAAGCATCACATAAATCGAAAATAGAACGCGAATGACGGACTCGCAAACTAGCACGCAATTTTTCATGTACATATTCACTCAACTCATTATTATCAAAATAATACTCTTTGTCGAATCCGAAACCAAATCTGTTTTGTTCTAAACTGCGTATAGCTTTTTGCAATGATTCTTTAAAAGTTCTGCCGAATGCCATTGCTTCACCCACAGATTTCATCTGAACACCAAGTATATCATCTACCTCAGGAAATTTTTCAAAATCCCAGCGCGGTATTTTGGTAACAACATAATCTATGGATGGTTCAAAGCAAGCAGGCGTTTTTTTGGTAATATCATTAAGAATTTCATCAAGTGAATAGCCGATTGCCAATTTTGCTGCAATTTTAGCTATTGGAAATCCTGTGGCTTTAGAGGCAAGTGCAGAACTTCGCGATACGCGTGGATTCATTTCTATGACAGTCATGCGCCCTGTGCGAGGATTAACGGCAAATTGAACATTAGAGCCTCCCGTTTCTACACCAATTTCGCGCATGATAGCCAAAGCAGCATCACGCATACGTTGATATTCGCGATCGGTTAAAGTTTGCGCAGGTGCTACGGTTATTGAATCACCTGTATGCACACCCATAGGGTCAAAATTTTCTATGGAGCACACGATAACACAATTATCTTTGGTATCACGCATAACCTCCAATTCATATTCTTTCCATCCAAGTATGGATTCTTCGACCAAAACCCGATTCACAGGACTCGCCAATAAGCCTGCGCGCAGTTTTTCCCGATACTCTTCCATATTATAAGCAATGCCACCACCGCTTCCACCGAGTGTAAACGAAGGTCGAATAATTGCGGGAAATCCAATCTGATCAACTAATTCAAGACCTTTCTCAAAATCTTCGACGAATGCACCAAGAGGCATTTCTAAGCCACAGCGTTGCATTGCTGCCAAGAAGAGTTCACGGTCTTCGGCTTTTCGGATGGACTCTACTTTAGAACCTATCAACTCAACATTATACTTTTCTAAAATTCCTCGCTCATAAAGGTCTAAAGCAGCATTAAGAGCCACTTGTCCACCCATTGTTGGTAATATGGCTTGGGGACGTTCTTTCTGGATGATTGCTTCAATGTAATCGGAGGTTATGGGTTCGATATACGTGGCATCGGCAATATGGGGATCGGTCATAATCGTGGCAGGATTGGAATTCACTAATACCACTCTAAACCCTTCATCTCGAAGGACTTTACAAGCTTGAGTACCGGAATAATCAAATTCGCACGCTTGACCTATGACTATGGGACCTGAACCAATAACAAGTATAGTTTGAATATCTGATCTTTTTGGCATGTGTATATCGTATGTAAATAAAATTTCACAAAATTACGGCATAACTTTAGTTCTTGGCTCATTACTGCGCCAAGAGCGCATTGAGTATTTCCATTCGTATGTGCCCTGATTCGAAGACAGTCAGAGAAAGTTATCGTAATAAGATTCTCATTCTACTAAGATTAGTAACAAGAAATCATATATGCCCTGACGATAAGAAGCACAGCTCCAAAAACTGATTTACCTATTATGATTTGATAACAATGTGAGCACCGCCATTCGGACAGCAACACCATTGCGTACCTGTCTTTGAATGACCGATTGGGGTGAATGTGCTACTTCATGGTCTATCTCAACCCCATAATTTGCCGGACCAGGGTGCATAACGATTATATCAGGTTTACTAATCAAATGTTTCATTCGTAAACCGAACTGTTGACTATACTCTTCTGTTGTTGGTATATTTTTATCAACAATTCTTTCTTTTTGAATGCGCAGCATATTAATTGCATCTGCCCATGCGACAGAATCTTCAATGGTTTCTAATCTGTGAATATTTGAAAATTCTCGTAAATCCGGCATAAATATATCAGGACCGCATATTGCGACTTCCGCTCCTAATTTTTGAAAAAGATAGATATCAGAACGCGCAACTCTGCTATGCAAAATATCGCCGACAATACAAATTCTTTTTCCTTCTAAAGAATCGAATTTTTCTAACAAAGTAAAACCGTCAAGTAATGCTTGTGTGGGATGTTCTTTGTTCCCTTCACCTGCATTGATAAATATTCCATTACTATGATTTGACATTAATTCTACAGAACCATTTATCGAATGACGGATTACCCAGATATCCACCCCCATAGCATCAATCGTTTCTAAAGTATCAAGCAGAGTTTCCCCTTTTTCTACACTGCTTCCTTGCGGCTGAAACAATAATACTTCAGCACCTAAACGCTTTGCAGCAACTTCAAAAGAACAACGTGTGCGTGTGCTTGACTCAAAAAAACCCAGCACAACTGTTTTTCCATGTAAATAGGAAAATTTTTGAGATGAATTTATACCACATTCAGAAAAGAATGCAGCAGATTGAAAAATAGCATCAATATCTTCACGAGACAGAGAATGTATTCCTAAGAGGTGTTTTTGCGAGTAATGAGACATATTTGCGAATACCATAAATTAGCTGTAAAAAAAAAGCCGCTCAAAAAGAACGGCTATAATTTGTTGAGCAATTATTTTTTCTTCCCTTTAGCAGGAGCGGCTTTCGCTGCCGGTTTTGCTGCCGCTTTAGCAGGGGCGGCTTTCGCTGCCGGTTTTGCTGCCGCTTTAGCAGGAGCGGCTTTCGCTGCCGGTTTTGCTGCCGCTTTAGCAGGAGCGGCTTTCGCTGCTTTTTTCGGCGCATTCATTTTATCCTTGAGGACTTTTCCGGCGTCAAATTTGGGCATTGACCGTGCAGCAATTTTAATTTTTTCTCCGGTACGAGGATTATGCCCTATACGTGCTGCACGCTTAGACACCTTAAAGGTACCAAAACCAACTAAAGAAACCTGATCACCGGCTGCCATAGCATGGGTAATTGTTTCTACGATACTTGTGAGAGCAGCTTCTGTTTGTACTTTGCTTAAACCGGCTTTGTCTGAAGCAATAGCAATAAGTTCTTGTCTATTCATGTATGAACCCTGTAGAATGATGAGAAATGAAATGATGTTTGAATTGTGGTTGCAAAAATAGATGTTTTCATTGAAGTCATCAAAAAAAACAATACCCACATTGAGGTTTTTGGTGGTTTTACGCTTAAATTTTGTGATTTTTTGATGAAAAACTGCGCTTTTACTGACGTTTCACGCCTCAAGAAGATACGGGCAGCATTAAACGTTTTTGTAAGGCACTATGGATAATACAACACATTTACCGTATTTTTGCGATAACTCTTTCATATACTCATAAGGAAATACAATGGCAATCTACATAACTTCCGACTGTATCAATTGCGGCGCATGTGAACCCGAATGTCCGAATACAGCCATCTATGAAGCCGGAGCAGTATGGAAACTCGGCGCAGAACAATTCTCGGATTCTACATCACCCGGTGGGTTCAATGGTGAGTTCTGGTCAGCAGACTACTATTATATCGTACCTGATAAATGTACGGAGTGTAAGGGCTTTCATGATGAGCCCCAATGCGCCGCGGTTTGTCCGGTGGATTGTTGTTTACCTGACCCCAACAATGTTGAGACAGATGAAAAATTGCTTGAAAAAGTAGAATACCTTAACTCTATAGATACAACTCGTCTTAGAAATTGATGATTTGGCAATGAGTAATAGCCGGTATGTCCATATCGGCTTTTTTTTTAATACAATTGATTTATTGCATTTTATTCTATTTGAAATATTATGAATTTCCCCATTCAAGGAACGATTACCGCAGAGAGAGGTCGCATCACTTCATATATTCCTCACAATGGTGGCATCACAATAATCACCGAACGCGACACGCACCATTATCCCAATGGTTGGTTATATCCCGGATTTACCGATACCCATGCCCATATATTCGGACTTGGCACACGGTTGAATGGCATTGCACTATACCATTGCAAAAGTGCTGAAGAATGTATTGATATTCTACTGTCAGCTTCTCCGACGAATGATTCATGGTATGTCGGCATGGGTTGGAACCAAGAATTATGGAATAAACCGGAATTTCCGAACAAAAAAATACTTGACAAATATTTTCCCAATAATCCGGTATATCTAAGCCGAGCGGACGGACATGCTGCATGGGTTAATTCGGCAGCTTTAGCGATTGCAAATATTCACTCCTACCCTACGAATCCCCATGGCGGTTCAATAAGTATTGACGAGGATGGTAATCCGACAGGCATTCTTATTGACAATGCAATGGATTTAGTGAAGAAATATATTCCTTCGTTTTCTGATGCCGAAATTCAAAAGAGAATATTGTCAGCTACAAAACAATGTGCTGCATGGGGATTAACTGAAGTACATGATATGGATGTGCATCCTCGTTATCTCCCTTTTTTCCGAGAAATGGCAGAAGCCGGTACACTCCCAATTCGCGTTATCAGTTATGTTTCAGCACAAAATGATGAATGGGATACTGAAAATTTATTACCCGCTGTCGGGGAATTTTTACAAGTTGCAGGAATAAAATTTTATGCAGATGGCGCATTAGGTTCACGCGGAGCTGCTGTATTGGAACAGTATTCTGATGCACAAACTCACGGTTTATTTTTAATTGATGCAGAAACACTCTATCAAAAAGCAAAATCAGGTTTAGATTCAGGATGGCAAATAGCCACACATGCTATTGGCGACGCGGCAAATCGTATGGTGTTGGATGTCTATGAACAATTACGAAATGAAGGATATAAAAAGGAAGATTATATTTTACGGATTGAACATGCACAAATAGTACATCCCTCTGATTATGCACGATTCAATTCATTAGGTGTTTTTGCAGCCGTGCAACCTATTCATTGTATTAGTGATGCTACGATGGCTGAACAACGATTAGCCGAAAGATGCTCTTACAGTTATCCATATAATTCACTTTTGAAAAACGGAACAATTATTGGCGGAGGTTCAGATTTTCCTATTGAATCTGGCAATTCTATCGTCGGTTTAGATGCATTTATCAGACGCATACCGTTTAATGGCACGGATTCTTGGCAAAGTCATGAAAAAATATCACGTAGAGAAGCATTACGGGCATATACAACTCACGCACATTATCTTTCAGGTAATGAATATAGACGTGGGCTGTTAGATACTAAATTTGATGCTGATTTCACTGTATTGGATACAAATATTCTTGAATGTGCAGAAGAAACAATTGCTGATGCACAAATACTGGCGACTTATACTGCCGGAGTTCGACGTTTTTCAAATCAACTTCTGTAAAATACTATGGAAAATACTTCTCAAAAAAATATTCAATCACCGCGTGGAACACGTGATTTATTACCCGATCAAATTATGGGATGGCAATTTCTTGAAAAAGTGTTTTCAGAAGTAGCACAGCGTTTTGGTTATCAAGAAATTCGTACACCTATTTTTGAACATACAGAAGTGTTTTCTCGTGTCATCGGAGAAAATACGGATGTTGTGAGTAAAGAAATGTATTCATTTCAAGACAAAGGTGAAAAATACTCTCTTACACTGCGCCCCGAGATGACAGCCGGTGCTGTGAGAGCAGCAGTACAACATAATTTGACTGCCACAGGTCAATTACAACGGCTATGGTATATAGGTCCGCAATTTCGCTATGAAAGACCACAAGCGGGTCGCTTTCGCCAATTTTATCAATGTGGTGCTGAGTGCTATAATGCCTCTTCGCCCGAATCTGATGCAGAATTAATTATGTTTGCGGCAATGGTCTTACAAGAATTAGGTTTATCGCAATACACACTGCATATCAATACACTTGGTACGACAGGATGCCGAGAACAATATGTACAAGCATTGGTACAATATCTTGAAGAGAAAAAAGAATCATTATCCCATGACAGCCAAGTACGTTTAACTAAAAATCCTTTGAGAATTCTCGATTCAAAAGACCGAGGCGACAAAGCTGTTCTAAAAGACGCTCCCATTCTCTCCGACTATTTATCTGAGGAAAGTAAACAGCATTTTACAAAAGTACTTTCCATTCTCGAAGCAAATGGTTATTCTTACACTATTGCTCAATCACTTGTCCGCGGCTTAGATTATTATTCTCACACAGTGTTTGAATTTACAAGTTCAGATTTAGGATCGCAAGATGCCCTTGGCGGGGGTGGCAGATATGACTCCATGTTTGAATATTTTGGCGGTAAACATACACCGTCAGTCGGATTTTCCTTGGGTATGGATCGTATTATTATGATTCTGCAAAAAATCAGACCCGAAATCTTTACGCTTCCCACTATTGACTGTTATATCATTGCAATGGATAAAACAGTAGGTGAAGTTGTGCAAACGATGGCAATGAAAATGAGAAAAAACAATATATCAGTCATCACCGATCTCCAATATCGTTCCTTGAAAGCTCAAATGCGTGAAGCAAATAAAATAGGAGCTAAGACAGTGATTGTCATCGGTGAAGAAGAAATAAAAGCAAAACAGTATAAGGTCAAAAACATGGAAGACGGTAGCGAAACTCTTAGTTCAGAGTTTATATCATAAATTTTTACACAGTATTCATTAATTAAAAGGTGGTTAGTATGCTACAAAAAATTGTTGTGATAAGTTTTTTAATTTTGAGCATAAGTTCTTGTGCCCCAAATTTTATCACGAATAACTCACTTAGTCATTTGCACAAAGGAATGAGTCGCTCAGAAGTTGATAAAATTTTGGATGTAGAGCCCGCAGAACAGTTTACAATAACTCATAACAATACAAAATATGACATTGTTGCTTTACGATTGCTTACTGGTATAAGTGTATCTTCATCCAGTTCACCGAGAATGGGTGGTGCCGGAATGATGACAACGACAACGACGACACATCAAACTAATTATACATTCTTTTTGTATGCCCAAAACAAGTTATTATACTGGGGCATGAAAAATGAATATTCGAAATCTGAAGATACTTTCATTGCTGAACTTTCGCCTGAAATTTATAAACATCATATTAACAATTAAATTTAAAGAATCATTTATGAAAATACTCGTGCTATCAATGTTATGCGCATGTTCATTACTCTCATGTGCAAAATTCAGTTTGACTGACGCTAATGCAATTCAAAAAGGTATGTCATACAGTGAGGTTATAAGTAAAGTAAGTAAAAAACCAATGAAAGAGTTTGATATTACTATTTACTCCGCACCTTCGAAAAAATACTTTGTTCAAGTGTATGAACTTCACAATGGAGGCGACAATTCAGACTACCTTGCAGTATTTGAAAATGACAAACTTCTCTATTGGGGTTATCCTTATGAATTTAACAGACATCCCGATGCAACGCTCAATGAAATAGGAAAAACAGCAGTTGCCGAATATGAAAAGATAAAGTAAACAAGCTTATGCAAATTGTGGCTCTTGTTAAAGAGCCACTGTTATTTTTCAAGAGGTATAATCTCTATGATGTAATGACTATACCAAGAAACAATCAAATCGACATCCACTATCATTCATTAAAAGTGAAAATGAGTGAAGCACATAAGATTAAAGCTAAGATTGTTATCGTCATTGGTCAAAAAGTAATCTGAAAAAAACAGTATAGTATAAAGTGAATAAACAATGCTACAGAAGGAAACAATTCTGAGTTTACAGACAAACATTCTAAACATTATCTATTAATTCATAAGAGGTTAGTATGGCAATTAAAATTGCTGCATTTATAGTTCTATGTACTTTGTTTTCGTGTAAGTCGTATTTAATATTTAATACTATAAATAAACTACACAAAGGTATGACAAAGGAAGCCGTTTTAAAGGTATTAGAAGATAAACCTGTCAAAGAGTTTACTGTAACTGTAAATGGTCAAACTTATGATGTCTATGACTTTGAAGTAAAAACTTATAGTAATTTAGTCGGGATGTCTGGAGGCACTAATTCTTTTCCACTGTATCAAGACAATATAGATGATTACTATCTTCTTTACTTCAATGGTAAACTAAGGTACTGGGGTACTCTTGTAGAATACAGTGAAACGGAAGATTACGAAATTTCAGTTATCTCTAAGGAGCTATATAATAAAGTGAATTTACTAAATAATGTGAAATAAGAATCATTGATTATTAAAAACCAGGTTAGGATCTTTCATGAATAAAATCATATGTATATTGTTTTGTACAATATCGTTACTCTCATGTTTTTCAAATCCCAAAATTTCAATATATGAATTAAAAGAGTTACAAAAGGGTATGGCATACTCTGAAGTTGTAAGCAGAGTAAGAAAAAAACCTGTAAACGAATTTGAAATTAGACTAAACTCTTCACCGTCAAATAAATATTTTATTCTAGTGTATGAAATTCAAGGTAGCCAAGGTTTTCTTGGTGTGGGGCGTGGATATGATTCTGATTACTTTGCTGTATTTAAAAATGATACTCTGATGTACATGGGTTATCCATTTGACATGAACAGACACCCCGATGCAACACTCAATGAAATAGGGAAAACAGCAGTGGCTGAATACGAAAAGATAAAATAAACAAACTTATTCTGATGGTGGCTCTTGTTAAAGAGCCACTGTTATTTTTCAAGAGGTATAATCTCAATAATTGCACTTCTATTATATTGTCTGCCTTCCGGTAAAGTACTGCTGATTATTGAATATGTTTTGTCATCACCAAAAGGAACTACTTGAATATCGCATATCACAGAACGTTTTTTGAGTTCTTTTTGAAGAATATCACGCACATATTCAGCACGTTTTTTTGATAAAGCATAAATTTGTTTGCTGTCGCCTTCGCTATCTGCATGACCATGTATAATGATTTTTTCTCCCGAAACAATCATGGCTCCTATTTTATTTTTAATATAATTCTCATCCGAAGTTTGAAGCAATGATTCTTTTTCATTGAACAATACCGTAAATCGTTTCGCTGTTTTTTCTAATCGTTTCCGGTCAAGTTTAAATTCTTTCTCTGCCGTTTGTATGCTTCCATCTTTTTTTGTAGCAGTTACCGTTGCATTAAAATAACCTTCCAATTTTGTTCCCAAAAGAATAGTAGGCTCTATTCTTTGTGCCAACGTTGTGAATGGTCCGAATGACATATCAAATTTTTCACCAAGAACACGCATTTTCCAAGACGCAATACTGTCTCGTGCCTCTAAACTGACAAGAATATCATTGTCGAAGGGTGAATTTTCCATCATTTTTAACAGAACAGGTGCGGTGGCTGTGGGTAATCCGGGTTCAATTTCGACCCTGCGCATATCTTGTGTTATTCTTTGCTTTTGTCCTTGATTGTCTTGCATTCCCGACTCAATAAATATTCTGTTTGGATCTATCCCATGACTATTCACATAATAGTCTTTTATGTTTTTTCCCATTATCAAAGACTCATCAGCCGTAATTCCATAGCCAACTAATTTTAATGTTAAAGAAGGGTTGCTGCGCAATCGAGATGCATAGACATTCAAAATATGATAATACGCATTTGATTGTGCAGAAATGCGCCCCTGTCGGTTAATACCCGAACTGTAATTGACATTTTCAATATTTTTTTCATCGAATCTTTTGGCAGTTTCTGCACCTAACTGTGAATATCGAGACGGTATCTTTGTTGACCCCTGATCAAAGAACACCGTATTACTTAATGGGAAATATTCCTCAGTCGGACGTGTTACAATAGTACCCCGCTCAGGAAGAGAAAAAGACAAGCCAATAAACGGATTTTGACGCGGCGGCTCCGGTTCATAGACGGGTTCAGTACCGAAAGAAAATGCAATCGAAGCTCCCACCCTAAGCGATATTGTTGATAAAACATCCGTCAATGGATTTTGCCCTTGCCCCGCATTTGCCGACCTCTGATTAAAAAGCCAACTGCCCTCAATAAATGGTATAGCATGCCACTGATTTCTTTTATCTAAGCTAAATCTATAATTCGTCCCCAATGCAAACCCATACGACAATGTTGGTATATCGGTAAGTTCCCTTCCGGCAATTCGAACGGGTGGTCTTGCATTTTCTTGGACATATTCAAATGATGACGAAGTATTCAGGGCAAGAATCGGACGGAATTGTAAACCCACATTCTTCATAATCGCATATTCTATAAGCGGCTCAAACGTGAGATAATTGATATAAAGATTGATATTCGGTTGCTCCGCTAAAGAATAATCCACAAGATTGCTCCGGCGACTGTCTAATCCCAAACGCCCGCCCACTCTCAAACGTTCATTCAGCGGAAACAAATAGGATAAACCGCCCGTCGCCGCTTCTCCCCCACCGTCAATAAAACGGAATGTCACAAAATTACTCGATGGCAATGGTGGTTCAAGCCCAAAACTCTGATACCCGGCTCCCGTCCAATTGTACTGATAACCGCCATCAAATCGCAGCTCCTTGTGAAGATTTTGCGCAAACACACCCACCGTACACAATGATTGAATTGCTAAAAGGAAAATTATACTCTGTTTTTTCATAGTCATATTGCTCTTTCTTGTAGTGACTGCAAAAATGCCATATAATCAACACATATCACACTTTCGCAACAATGACACTCTCTGCCTGCCTTTTCTCAAAATTATTGACATTGTCATTGTAATTTTGCACTTGATTATACAAACAAGACGTTTCGGACTCTTCAACTAATGTACATATCTTTACGTCTCACAACATGAATATTATGTCGGAAATCGCTTAATCATATAGTTTGACTAATCCAAAAACACAATTATGTCAGCACGAAAAGCAAGTAATACAAAACTGATTACAAAAGAGATATTACTTGTCTTCTTAGCTGCAATACTCATCACAGGTTGTGGTCCAACAACTATAGGTCTTAAAACCGGAGCAGATATTCCACTCCATACAACAAAAACTTCCTATGTACTTAATAATGAATCTCGTAGTGTAGGAATCGTAATTGGTGGCGTATTTGATCGATCCTTCTCTCAATACTTCGGAATACTGTTTGAGCCCGGTATTTCGACAAGATTAACCGATCAATATACAATCACTGCCAAAGGTAGCAACCCAGAAAAAACCGATATGACCATCACGCATGAATATTCTTATGCGCAATTACCTCTATTACTTCGGTTTTCTCTCCCCATCGAAGGCAGTTCGTTCAAACCGTTTGCTGCTATTGGTCTTCGGTATTTGATTGGCTATTCAGAAAACGTCAGCTCAAAGTCAACCACATATTTGAACAACATACCATACTTATACCTTAACCAAACTAATCCTCAAGTAAACACTTTAACATCCATAGACCCTACACTATGCTTGGGCATGGACTTTCAAACTTCTAAATCTGTCACAGTTCGATTAGATTCGCGTCTTCATGCTACTCCCTATGACACAGAACAATATTCAATCATTGGCTCGACAACCTCAATCGAAAAGAATACTGTCATTCCTGTCATATCGTCAATTACGCACCTTTCATTCTCATTTTCAATGTTAGCGAGGCTGTAATTGAGCTTGATTCTGTCATCTTGGTTAAATCTATTCTTTAGCACTATATGTAAAGAATATCATGAGCAAAAACACAAGCTCGGTTATAATGGCAATAATCTTGATGCTTATCTCGCGGTTAGTTCTGTTGGAATGAGCAGCAAAAGGGCTCTCGAAAAAGTTGAACAACAACACAAAATGCTACAACATTTCATTCATACGAAAAGAAATGGTGACTCTAAACAATTGCCACACATTAGCAATCAAGTACGGCTTGACCATGATTCGTATGAAACACCGATACTACTTAGTATTTTTGCATTAAATTCAACAGAAACGAGCAAAGGATTTCTTACAATTATTTGTCGGATATTCACACGAAATAGATTATATCACACTCACAAAATACAAACAGGCGGAACGGTAGCCGCCGATTATTTCATTTTTTTATAGGTTACTTTTATGGCTTTTGACATTTCCATGATTCGCAAAGTCTATGACGGCTTAGCTCAACGTGTGGCGGAAACACGTACTCTTGTAGCAAGACCGTTAACTCTTGCCGAAAAAATCCTCTATGCACACATTGACGGGACTCCCGCGCAATTACAAAACGTTCCCGCTCGCGGACAAGCATACGTTGATTTTCTGCCCGACCGTGTCGCAATGCAAGATGCAACTGCCCAAATGGCTTTACTACAATTCATGAGCGCAGGCATACCCAAAGTTGCCGTGCCGTCAACCGTTCACTGCGACCACCTCATCAGAGCAGAACACGGAGCCCAATCAGACCTTGCTAACTCCTTAATCGAAAACGACGAAGTCTTCAACTTTCTTGGCTCGGTCTCCAACAAATACGGCATCGGATTCTGGAAACCCGGCGCGGGCATCATCCACCAAGTAGTTCTCGAAAACTACGCATTCCCCGGCGGCATGATGATAGGCACCGACTCACATACACCCAATGCCGGCGGTCTCGGTATGATTGCCATCGGTGTCGGCGGCGCAGACGCAGTGGATGTCATGGCAGGATTGCCATGGGAACTCAAAATGCCTAAACTCATCGGCGTAAAACTCACCGGAAAAATGAATGGTTGGACATCAGCAAAAGACGTCATACTCAAACTCGCAGGCATACTCACCGTCAAAGGCGGCACCGGTGCCATCGTCGAATACTTCGGCGAAGGATGCGCATCATTCAGCGCAACAGGCAAAGGTACAATATGCAACATGGGTGCCGAAATCGGAGCCACAACATCCATCTTCCCCTTCGACGAATCCATGGCACGCTACCTCGAATCAACAGACCGCGCCGACGTAGCTGACCTTGCTCGCCAAGTTGCAGAACACCTCCGCGCAGACGACGAAGTCATCGCCAACCCCGAAGAATACTATGACCAAGTAATCCATATAGACCTCACTTCGCTCGAACCGCATATCAACGGTCCATTCACACCCGACCGTGCAATGCCAATCAGCGAATTTGTCCAAGCAGTAAAACAAAACAACTGGCCCGCAGAGCTGCGCGTCGGACTCATCGGTTCATGCACCAACTCAAGTTACGAAGACATGAGCCGCGTAGCCGAAATAGCAGACTATGCAGCCCAACAAGGACTCAAAACAAAAAGCGAATTCACCATCACACCCGGCTCAGAGCAAGTACGAGCTACCATAGAACGTGACGGCATACTCGCAAAACTCGAATCCGTCGGCGGCACCGTCCTTGCCAATGCCTGCGGACCATGCATCGGACAATGGAAAAGACATGATGTACAAAAAGGTGACCGCAACTCCATCATCACATCATTCAACCGCAACTTCACATCACGCAATGACGGCAACCCCGAAACCCACGCCTTCGTCGCATCGCCCGAAACCGTCATAGGATTCGCGCTCACAGGCGACCTCACCGTGGACTTCACCAAACAGCCCATCAACGGCATAGCACTCAACCCACCCATCGGCACAGAACTACCCCAAGGCGGATTCGTACCCGATGCAAACGGATTCATAGCTCCTGCCGAAGACGGATCAGCAGTCCAAGTCGTCATAGCACCAGATTCCAACAGACTACAAAAACTCGAAGCATTCAAAGCACCAAACCCCGAAGAATACAACAATATGCCCGTACTCATCAAAGTAAAAGGCAAATGCACCACCGACCATATCTCCATGGCAGGACCTTGGTTACGTTTTCGCGGGCACTTAGACAATATCTCCAACAACATGCTCATCGGCGCAATCAACTACGCCAATGACACAGCCAACTCCGTCAAAAACATCTTCACCGGCGAATACAACGAAGTGCCTGCCGTAGCACGCGACTACAAAGCACGCGGCACAGCATGGGTAGTCATCGGCGAAGAAAACTACGGCGAAGGATCATCACGCGAACACGCAGCAATGGAACCGCGATTCCTTGGCGGCAAAGCCATCATCGTCAAATCCTTTGCGCGAATCCACGAAACAAATCTCAAAAAACAAGGCATGCTCCCACTCACCTTTGTCAACCCCGCGGACTATGACCTCATACGCGAAGACGACAAAGTATCCATAGACATAGCAACACTCAAAACCGGTGAAAACATCAATCTCACCATCAATCACAGCGATGGCACCACACACACCATCGAGCTAAAACACACCATGAACCAACAACAAATAGGATGGTTCAAAGCAGGAAGCGCACTCAACCTCATCGCAGGAAGATAAGCAAGCAACAAAACCAAACATCACAACGGGCATCGTCACACGACGATGTCCGTTTTTATTTCTACCCCCAACCAAAAACCACCCGCTTCCAACCAAAACAAACCCGCTTCCAACCAAAACAAAGCCACTTCCAAAAAAACTTCTTCCCCATTTTGGGGGAGACAAAGAGGGGGCAATAAAACAAAAACCACGTCCAACCAAAGCCAAATGCCTTTCAACAAAAACCAAACGCCAATTAACCAAAACCTATAAGGTTTCAAAAACCTTATAGGTTTCTATAACTACGCCATATCCGCTTCCAACCAAAAACCACACACATCCAAAAAAACTTCTTCCCCATTTTGGGGGAGACAAAGAGGGGGCAAAAAAACAAAAACCACGTCCAACTAAACCGTATGCAGCGCCAGAAAGAGCGTATGCAGCACCATCAAAAGAGTATGCAGCACCATCAAAAGAGTATGCAGAACCAGAAAGAGCGTACGCAACACCATCAAAAGAGTATGCAACACCATCAAAAGAGTATGCAGCACCAGAAAGAGCGTACGCAGAACCATCAAAAGAGTAAAAATCATCAACAAAAGCTCTTTTTACTCATTCTTACCCTCTTTTTACATAAAACACGGCTTTTTTTGCATATATCTACCCTTTTTTTACAAATCACTACTCAATTTCTACTCATTCTTACTCTCTTTTGATAAAGAACACAGCTTTTGACATATCAATTTTGATTCTTTTTACTAAGTTTGTGTCATATATTACTACGACATTGATTCTAATGACACAATCAATGCCCTTTGTTATATAAAAAACCGTTTGGGTGATATAGAAAATAACCTATATCATAAACCGGAATACATTATTTGCACAGAAACTGTAACATTTCGCAAAAAAAAATAATCGTTACAGAAAAGAAATCAACGCATATTTCATATATATTCAAGGATACCGCGATGGAAAGCCTAAACAATCGCACTTACATTATGCCCGAAGCGAACATAAAGCCCTTTTGCCCTGCTGCATCTGATGTTGCGAGCAAGAGATTCCCTCATACTCTTTCAGGACTTGGGAACAACAAAGCCGTAACAACATTCATTGCCGTAATCTGCTTTCTCATGGCAGCCAACATTAATGCCCAAACACTTGAGTGGGTAAAATCTACCGGAGGAGGCGAAGACGATGAAGGAAAATCCATAACAGTTGATGCTACTGGCAATGTATATATCACGGGATTTTTTAAAAATTCTGTAGATTTTGATCCCGGACCTGATGAGAAGAACCTACATTCGGTTGGAGCACGAGACATTTTTGTACAGAAATTGGATGCTAATGGAAATTTCCTCTGGGCGAAATCTTTCGGGGGGAAAGGTGAAGATTTGGGTGTTTCAATTGCCCTTGATGAGGCGAGTAATGTTTATATCACAGGTGGTTTTGATGACACTGTTGACTTTGACCCGGGAATAGGAGTGACGAATCTAACTGCTGTTGGTAAAAAAGACATTTTCATTCAGAAATTGGATGCTAATGGAAATTTCCTCTGGGCGAAATCTTTCGGGGGGAATAGCTCCGACCAAGGTAAATGTATTTCCATTGACACTCGGGGTAATGTCTATACTACCGGCTCATTTATTGACAAAGTAGATTTTGACCCCGGCACAGGTGTAGCTGTCCTTTCTTCCGAAGGTGAAACCGATGTTTTTGTGCAGAAATTGGATGCAAATGGAAATTTCCTCTGGGCGAAATCTTGTGGAGGCAAACGCGGTGATGTGGTGAATTCCATCGCAATAGATAAAGAAAGCAATGTCTATACCACAGGAACTTTTAAAAGTTTCTTCAATTATGCTGCTGACTTTGACCCGGGACCTGATTCGATGAAGTTAGCTTCGGCAGGCGAACAAGACATCTTTATTCTGAAATTAGATGCAAACGGTAATTTCCTCTGGGCGAAATCTTGCGGTGCAGAATATTATGACAATAGTATGAGCATCGCTGTTGACGACAAGGGAAATGTCTATACCACAGGATTATTTACAGGTATAGTAGATTTTGACCCGGGAATCAATGTGATGAAGCTATCTTCCGAAGCAAACATGGCAGGACAACATGATATGTTTATTCTGAAATTAGATGCAAATGGAAATTTTATATGGGCAAAATCTTGCGGTGGGAAGCATTCTGAAGCAGGACTTTCGATAGCTATTGATGAATCTGGCAATGTCTTCACAACGGGATATTTTGGACATGAAGTAGATTTCGATCCGGGAACAGGAGTGACAAATCTTTCTGCTATTAGAGAAACTGATATTTTCATTCAGAAATTAGATTCTAAAGGAAATTTCCTTTGGGCGAAATCTTTTGGAGGAAACGCTTCTGAATTGGGAAATTCTATCACTGTGGATAAAAAGGGAAATGTCTTTATCACTGGGTACTTTAGTGATGAAATAGAATTTGAATTAGGATCTTCTGAGATAAATATTTCTGCATTAGGAAAAGACTTTTATATTCTTAAACTGAAATAAGTAATTAGATTGTACTATTCAGATTGACAAATTTTTGTTCAGATTATTTATCATCAAACATTATTTTTTCCCAATATATTTAAGGATACTGCGATGGAAAGCCTAAACAATCGCACTTACATTATGCCCGAAGCGGATATAAAGCCCTTTTTCCCTGCTCAATCTGTTCTTGCGAGCAAGAGATTCCCTCATACTCTTTCAGGACTTGGGAACAACAAAGCTGTAACAACATTCATTGCGGTAATCTGCTTTCTCTTGACAGCAAACATTAATGCCCAAACTCTTGAGTGGGTAAAAACTTTCGGCGGAAAAATTGATGATGGTGGCAAGTCCATCGCTGTTGACGGCATGGGGAATGTCTATACAATAGGATCTTTTCAAAACAACGTTGACTTTGACCCCGGGCCTGATACAATGACTCTAACTACAGTAGGATTTTATGATATATATATTCAAAAATTTGATGCTAAGGGTAATTTTCTTTGGGCTAAATCTTGTGGTGGGGATACATATAATGCGGGCAACTCGATTGCTGTTGATGCAGCAGGTAATGTCTATACAACAGGATATTTTCAAAGCACTATTGACCTTGATCCCGGACCTGAAGAAGTGAATGTAACAGCAGTCGGAGGGTCGGATATTTTTATTCTGAAATTGGATACTAAAGGAAACTTTGTTTGGGCAAAAACATTTGGTGGGATTGGCGCTGATGTAGGCAATGCCATCACTGTTGATGCTGCCGGTAATGTCTATGTCACCGGATTTTTTCGGAATACTATAGATTTTGATCCGGGAATAAATGTAACTAACTTATCTGCTGTGGATGGAACGGATATTTTTGTCTTGAAATTGGACACTAAAGGAAATTTTTTCTGGGCTAAATCCTATGGGGGCAAAGGGGCTGATATTGGGTATTCCATCATCGTTGATGTTTCACGCAATGTCTATACATCAGGGTCTTTTTCTGACAATGTTGATTTTGATCCGGGAAAAGAGGTGATGGATATTACGGCTGTTGGTCTTAATGATTTTTTTGTTCAAAAGTTAGATGCACAAGGCAATTTTCTTTGGGCTAAATCTTGTGGTGGAAATAGATATGATTATGGGCATTCCATCACAATTGATGCTGCGCGCAATGTCTATACAACCGGGTATTTTCAAGATACCGTTGATTTTGATCCGGGACCTGATTCGATGAAACTTATTGCTGTTGGAAATTCTGATGTTTTCATTCAGAAATTAGATGCGTCGGGTGGATTGGTCTGGGCTAAGTCTTTTGGCGGAAATGGTGGTGACGAAGGTTATTCCATAAATGTTGATGCTGCCGGTAATGTCTATACGATTGGATCTTTTGCATCAACAACCGACTTTGATCCGGGAGCAAATACTCTGAACTTAACATCCGAAGGTAACTCTGATGTATTTATTCAGAAATTAGACGGAAAGGGAAATTTTGTCTGGGCAATTTCCTTTGGTGGAATCACCTTCGATGTTGGCTATTCCATTGCTGTTGATTCTAAGGGCTATATTTATTCTACAGGGTTCTTTGAAAATACCGTTGATTTTGATCCGGAAATGAATGTGGAAAATTTAACTTCGCTCGGTGAAGATGACATTTTTGTGCATAAAATGAATCAAACCGCTACCGGTGTGGCAGATATGGGCAATGGTATTGATATTTCTTTTTATCCCAATCCGAGTAATGGTTTTCTTCATATTGCTTTGAACGATGCTGTCGGCGAAGCAGCTATTACTGTCACCGATTTGCAAGGAAAAATAATTCACTCCGAACACATGAGCGCAGCCTCAAAATCAAGCATTGATATTCAAGCTCCGAACGGTGTGTATTTTGTTCATGCCAAAACCGCCAAAGGACAAAGTATTATGAAATTTATCAAAGAATAATTCTCATTTATTTTTCCCCAAATGTTATTGATTGAGCAAAAAAAAATAGTTTATTTTTGAATATAGCTCATAATAAACATTACAACATTTCAATCGCACCAAAATTCTTCAGCTGCTCATTCAGAATTTCTCCATCACCGCACACAGCAATCGTCATTTTTTCGGGTGTTAAATATGTCTGGGCTATTGATAGTAAATAATCGGGCTGAATGGTGCGTATTATTTCATTGCGTTGTTGGAAATATGTGAGCGGCACACCATGAATTTCACAAAATTGAGCAAGGTATGCTCTTTGTTTAGGAGTTTCGGCAGAAAAAAGCGTTTTCCCGATGATGGATTGTTTTTGTCTTTCTAATTCATCATCTGGTATTGGTTCATGGTGTAATCTTCGTATTTGTTTGAATATCTCTTGAATGGCATCTTCGGTCACTTCATTGCCGACACTTGTTAAACAAAAGAGTGCAGCTCCTTGCAAGGCATCATCAATAAAGCATCCCGCTCCGTATGTGTAAGCTTTTTCTTCGCGCAATGCCATAGTGAGCCGCGTGGAAAGTCCTTCCCCACCCAAAACAGCAGTAAGTAATCGTAAAGCGATAAAATCGGGGTGATGTTTGCCGGGAACATGCAAGCCGGTAATGATAGTTGATTGCAGTGAGTTATTTCTGTGTATGGCAATGATACGGTTGTGGGATGGATTGGTTAATGGGCTAATATTTTTTTTGTTGACTTCTACGGCATTGAGTTGCGGAAACAGCTCATCAATAGCATTGAGCACGGCTTCGGGTTGAATATCGCCGGCGGCAACAAAGAATCCATTCCGTGAAAGAATGTCATTATGCCACTGATGACAATGTTCGGGTTGAATATCTTGAATTGCTTTTTTTGAACCATACCATTGCACTTCATAGGGGTGACCCGCATATAAACGGCTTTCAGCTGCTTTGAACGCTATTGCTTGGGGATCATTTTCAGTTCTTTCTATGTCTGCATATATTTTAATTTTGAGTTTATCGGATTCATATTGTTGGAAAGCAGGTTGCATCACGCATTCTGCCATCAGACGCACGGCATCGTTAAAGTAACGAGAAAGTATATTGATGGAAATGGTCATAATATCGCGTTCGATGGAAGTATAAAGCGAACCGCCCCATGTTTCAATGGTGTCAGCTATGTGTTGTGCAGTGCTGTTGTGCGTTCCTCTTGTGAGCATTTTGGAAGCAAAATAACCAAGGCCGGGCTGCCCGTCAGTATAACCCATACGTAAGGTAAGTGAAAAAAAAGCAAGTGGTTGCGTATGGTCTTCGATACAATATAGCCGAATCCCTTTGGCAGTGACATGAAGAGCCGGAATCATTGGCTGATATGTCGAGTTATGTTCAATTGAAGGTGGAATGGCTCTGTTCATAGTGTTTTGTTATATGTTAATGTTCGGCAAAGTAACGAAAATTTAATGAGAAAAAGATATAATGTTCTGAAAAATCGAAAAATTTAGTGCAATCCCTTCATTTCACATTAGACGATGGCGCGAACAGTTTTAATGATATATTTGACGATGTATTCGTGGATTGTAATCGAACAGGTAGAACACATCTTGTCATCGCCGTTGTTTATGCCACATTGTTTGATGAAACATGTACATAAAAAAATATAAAAGCCAAAATGGGAACTTTTTTGAACAATCGAGGTATAGATGGTTCCCGAAATAACAAACTGTGGAGCAAGAAAATGGAATCAGTTATATTCAGCGTAGATGTCGAAGCATGGTATGATGCAAGTGTGATCAAAACAATGCAACCATATTTGAACACGGAAAAATGCACAGATAGAATATTAGAACCAATGCTGTGGCTGCTTGATACATTAGATACCTTCGGCGGAAAAGCAACATTTTTTGTGCTTGGTCGCATAGCAAAAAAGTATCCGAATCTTGTTAAAGAAATAGTGCAACGTGGGCATGAGTTAGGCTCACATGGTTTTGAACATATTCCATTGACACAACGCAGTATTACAGAAACATTCGATGATCTAACCTTATCAAAAAACATTATAGAACAGATATCCGGCAAAACAGTGAAGGGGTACAGAGCTCCTTGTTTTTCTATCACAGCCAAGAATATGCAAGTGTATGAATCACTTGCACAAGCGGGCTATGCTTATGATTCATCGGTATTTCCATTTTCACTTCATCCACAGTATGGAGTATCCGATGTCCCACTTGCCCCTTATTATGCGCATGAGCAAATTCTCGAATTTCCATTATCTTGCATTTCATTACTTGGTTTGAGATTTCCTTGCAGCGGAGGCGCATATTTTCGCTTATCACCTTCATTATACACAAAAAGGTGTATGTCTGCTATAACACAAAACAACCGACCGTTTGTTTTTTATATTCATCCGTGGGAATTGGACGATGCACAGCCGCGCGTTGGTTCATTTTCATTGAATTACATACGTCATTATTCTTTTTTATCCTCCACAAGAAAAAAAATTATTTCATTATTGGAAAACGTAAAAACTGTGTCTTTTGAACAATGGATACAACAGAGCAATCACATATTATCGCTTCGGTGAACATACTAATAAACATTGATTTTTATTAATGAACCAACGTTGCTCGGCAACATATCCGCTTCCTTTTATCACGACAGTATTACCGGCTGCATGAAGCACCGACAAAGCACTACGTGTACTCATTCCTCGAACATCAGGGCGCGTATTGAGAGAATCTTGCGTTTGTTTTTTTGTTCTAACGGTGACAATAATTGGAGAAGACCGTGGTGCAAGCAGACCGGCAGAGGGCGATTGCGTAATGACAATACCTTGTTCGGGAGAGCGGTAAAGATGTATGCCGGCTTTTTCAGCAATTTCTTTTGCTTTTGCGACAGACATTCCTCGCAATTCGGGCACAATGACAGAATCTTTTACGGCTTCTTTTGCAGCAATTGCAGAAGTAACGGCAATTCTTTTTGCACTAATCCAACGAGAGGCAATTCTTCTGAAAATAGGAGCAGCTGTCATACCGCCATAAATATTGGTCATTGGTTTATCGAGCATCACTATCATTGCCAAACGAGGAGCATTGGCCGGAAAATATCCGACAAATGAGGCAGTGTACGCTGAGCGATTATATTCACCATCCACCAATTGTTGTGCAGTTCCTGTTTTTCCTGCTATCAACATTCCGGGAATATGCGCTTGTTGAGCTGTCCCCTTCTCCACAACACCTTGCAACATTTGTGTTACTATTGCTGCTGTCTTTTCCGAAACCACTTGACGAATTTTTTGGGGTGATTGCTGTTCGATAATTTCGCCTTCATCATTGAGTATAGATTTCACCAAAAATGGCTTCATCATTACACCTTTATTAGCAATGGCAGAGTATGCATTAAGTGTTTGTAATGCCGTAGAGGCAAGTTGATAACCATAGGACATAAATATCTTGGTTGAGCCATCAAATTGTCGGGGCTTTTTCAATTTACCTTTTACTTCACCGGAAATATCAATGCCTGATTCTATACCATACCCAAAATCACGTGCATATTTATAAAAGACATCATTGGAAATTTTTTGAGAAATTTTAGCAAATACCACATTGCTCGATTGCTCCAATGCCTCCGCAAATGTTACTTTACCTACGGGATGGGAATCCTTGACTTCCACATCGCCATAACGCCATACGCCTGACTCACCGGACACCGTATCATGTGGTGCTATCACGCCTTCTTCTATTGCAGCTGCAGCAGTAATAAGTTTAAACGTAGAACCGGGTTCATACATATCCGTAATTGCTCGAAGTCGCATAGTTTCTGTTTCTGCTGCTTCCGGAAAATTGGGATTAAATGAAGGTGAGGACGCTAATGCAAGGATTTCGCCCGTGCTTGGCTCTATGGCGACGACCGTACCGGAACTTGCTCCGGATTCTTCGATGCCATTGCGTAATTCATACTCGGCAATTCTTTGCAATTCTAAATCAAGCGTAGTCATAACCGAGCTGCCATTAATAGCAGGTACTGTTGGGAAGTCCACCATGGGTCGAATATTGCCCCGTCCGTCACGAAGTAAAATTTTCTGACCTTTCGTTCCACGCAGAAGTTGATCAAAAGAAAGCTCCAATCCATTAAGTCCTTTATTATCAACATTAGTACAACCAATCACCTGAGAACCTGTTTCGCCATAGAGATAGGTGCGACGAGGCTCCTTTATTCGAATCAATCCGGGATCTTGTAAAGTATCCAATGACTTTGTATCAAAATAGCCATTACGCAAAAGCCATAGAAATGAACCTTTGGCTTTACCGAGTTTTTGACGCCAGAACTGAACGCTGTCGCCTGTAACTTGACTTAAAATCCGTGCAAGTTCTTCGGGATTTTTTATCATCGTAGGATCTGCGGCATACGAAGTGCTGCGAATTGTAATCGCAAGTGGCTTTAAAGAACGATCATAAATTATACCCCGCTCGGGTTTCATTTCAACTCTAAATTCGTATTGGCGACGTGCAAGTTCGCTATAGGTATCGGCTTGAACAACTTGTATGACAAATAATCGGACCGCAAGAGCAGAAAAACCAAGAAGTAGTAATACGGTAAGTACACCAATTTTCCAATATGGATAACTGCGTGTTACTTGCTTTTCTTCGGATGTAGTGTTGTGTATCATAAAAACGAAAAACTTACTGCAAAACTTGTGGTGCATTCTGGTTGGGAACCATACCTAATTTTTCTTTAGCGATAGTTGTTATTCGCTCAGCCGATTGCAAGCGGGCAATAGATTCTTCCAACCGTCTGCTTTGATAAAGCAAGGAATCATGTTTTTCCTCAAGTTTCGGTATGCGGCGCAATAAGGTATTGACAGATATAACATTACTTACATAAAGCACCATAAAAACTGCACTCATTCCTAAAAGCCCGAAGATACTCCATCTATTTAACAAACGGCGCGTCTGCACAATGGCGGCGGTTTCCTTTTTATGTACGGTCATGGGTCCCCTTCTTAATCTGCGCTGCAAAATTACGAATGAAGCTTACGAAATGATATGAAGATTGTGAAAATACCCATAATTTGCATCTATAATTTTACAAAATCAAGAAAAAACAAAATCATGAGAACTGTCTATTCTTCAAGTGAATTGTTCCCTCAAGACCTTGAATGTGTTTTTGATGAATCTTGCGTTCGCATCGGTGAAACAACATTCAGCGTTAGCATATTGCAAGATTACCCCACTGTGGTCGAACTTCATGATGGGACACAAACCCATCGTTGTATTGTCTCTCGCAATGCCAAAGGACAACCTATTGTTTCTTATCGCGGTTATGTTTATCCCGTTCAATTGAGTACACCAAAAGAGCAACAATATCAGACCATATTGAAATCCGTTGCCGATACCTCATCGCGTCCTGCTCGAATTCTTGCGCCCATGCCGGGACTTATTAAGAATGTGGCATTATCAGTCGGAGATACTGTTAAAAAAGGAACTGTTATCCTCACATTGGAAGCTATGAAAATGGAAAATGCTATAAAAGCTCCTTCCGCAGGCACAATACGTTCTTTGAATGTTAAAGCAGGACAACCGGTAGAAAAAGGGGTTCTTCTTTGCGAAATTAAACCCTGATTTTCTTGTACGTTGTAAGGATTCGTATTCGTTTCAATAACAAGGAATTAATATACTTCGAACAACAATCAATTCATTTTCTGTATGTGCGGGTGTTCAATTCAATTTAAATAGTCAGGGTTTAACACTAACTGTCAATTATTGTGAAGATATGATTGAGCATTTGGTAATGAAAAATAGAATGTAGAACCTTTGCCAACAACGCTTTCAACCCATATTTTTCCATCATGTTTTTCAATAAATTCACGACAAAGCACCAATCCTAAGCCGGTTCCTTGCTCACCCGCAGTTCCCGGTACCGATGCATTGGAATGAATGGTAAATAAATGAGAAATCTTATCGTGCGGAATTCCTGTTCCACTATCTTGAACAGCAATAATAACTGTATTATCATTTGGTGAAAATGATGAGAATAGACGAACTTTTCCACCGGAATATGTAAATTTAATTGCATTTGTTACAAGATTACGCAGTACAGTATGAATTAATGAAGGATCAGCAAAAGCTACTTGGTTAGGATGGATATCATTAATAATTTCTATTTGTTTTTTTGTAGCCGATAATTGTAATAAATTACAACAATTATTCGCAACTGAAAAGAGTGTGAACTCTAATGGTAAAAACTGTATCACACCTCTTTGGGAACGGCTCCAATCCAATAAATTATCTAAAAGTTCATAGACCTGTTCAGTTGATTCATGCATCGTCACGAGCAATTCTTTTCTTTCAGAATCATCAAAACTCGGATAATCATGTGATAGAATTTTTGTCATATCACGTAATGACCCCAAGGGATTACGTAAATCATGTCCAATAATTGAAAACAATTTATCTTTTGTCGCATTTGCGGCAATTAAGTTTTTTTCCCTTTCCATCAAAGCAAGTTCCGCCATTTTACGCGCTTGAATATTGGTATGCACTCCAATCATACGTAAAGGTTTTCCTTCTGCATTATATTCTACAACCTTACCGTTCGATTGCAACCATAACCATTCTCCCTGCTGAGTTTTTCGACGATATTCCATTATCTGCGTTTTTCCCGTCGATAATGTGAGAGAAAATTTTTGCATAAGCGAATCTTTATCATCGGGATGGATATTGTCTATCCAATTTTGCATATTTGTCGTAAAAGTATCGGGCGAATATCCAAGCATAAGCGGATACTCTTTACTGACATATACTTCACCTGTAATAATATTCAGTTCATACCATGCTTGTTGCGCAGATTGCATTGCCAGCGTTAATCTGTCATTAGTTAAACGAATCTCATCGTGGCTTCTTGACACATCATTATTCCTGTCTTGCAAGGCAGCATTGGCAATGTGTAATAAATTATTTTCATTTGTATAGGAAGTGATTATGATATCCATTAGAAAGTACATAAAGTAAAGGTATATTATCACACCGATCAGAATATCAAAAAATCGTTGACTTATAGAATCATAACCAATCACCGGGAAAAAATTTGTAAATTGTCCTATGGACAACATAATTATTGAAACAAAATATGACCAGAAAACGATTTTTCTATACGATTGTTGAATTACAAGATACGTTGCACAAAAGCAGATAATCATTAAATATTGAATATTCCCATCATATCCGGCATTGCTATACCATGCAAAACATAACAGCACTAAAGAAACAACAAAAAAAGCAGGAACAGTTTTCTGAAAGTTTTCATTGTTTCGCGCATGATAATAGAAATAAACACTTGTAACAAAACCAAGCAATATTGAAATATTTGACATATAGTTCATACCGATTATCACATTCGATACAAACCCCATAATCATAATAATTACAAGAAGAAATGTCATGGAAACATGAATTTTTCTACTCAAAGAATCTTCGTACCTATTTCCAAAAACCAGTTGCTTGATAAAGTTGCGAATCGCTGATGACATAAAAATGCTTACCCCACTACAAAAGCAATTTTTTTGATAAAATTCTGAGACGCACTAACAAAACTATTGCGTTCAGAAACCACACTATTGACTAACACTATCGCTCACGCATTGAACTCGTTATGATGATGAGTATCATATATCAACATCAAAATTAAGAACAAGTTCTTTACCAAACAAGTTATTTAATCAAGCAAATAATGGACTATACTGTCTGTTATAACAACTTTTTCGTGTAGAGTATCGCAACACGATTGTCACTATAATCTGTCATTGACGACATCTACGTAGTGAAAACACATAGATACTTCCGTATTTTTGCATCTATTGAGTACAAATTAAGGTATAGAATGGCTTTCACACGCACAAATCGTCGAACTTCGCAATCACCCTATTCCAAGAAATCAAGATCGCAATCGCGTAGTTATGATGAGCGAGCCGATGGATCGGCAAAATCTGAGAAGACTGCACGCAATGCTCCCTTCACAAGAAGCAGTTCGCGAACAACTTCAAAAACATCTGGGTTTGCCGCTACAGGAAGGTCATCCAAAAGCTTTGCCGATGATAAACCACGTGCAAAAAGGACTTACGGTGCGGCTGCATCACAAAGAACAGCTGATTCCTTTGCTAAAGATGGGAAAAAATCGTTTAAAGATACCAAAAGACAGTCTTCAAACTTTGCCGATGATAAACCACGTGCAAAAAGGACTTACGATGCGGCGGCATCACAAAGAACAGCTGATTCCTTTGCAAAAGATGGGAAAAAATCGTTTAGAGATACCAAAAGACAGTCTTCCAACTTTGCCGATGATAAACCACGTGCAAAAAGGACTTACGGTGCGGCGGCATCACAAAGAACTGCTGATTCCTTTGCTAAAGATGGGAAAAAATCGTTTAGAGATACCAAAAGACAGTCTTCTAACTTTGCCGATGATACACGACGAGTAAAAAGGACTTACGGTGCGGCAGCATCACAAAGAACAGCTGATTCCTTTGCTAAAGATGGAAAAAAATCGTTTAGAGATACCAAAAGACAGTCTTCAAACTTTGCCGATGATAAACCACGGGTAAAAAGTAGATTAAACACCGAAAGAACTCCTTCTTTGAATACGAACCGTAGTGAAAGATTAACGGATAAAAAACAGTACGGTGGCGCAGGGGAAGAAAGACCACGTCGCAATCATGAGTCATCTACCGGACAAACTTCCTACAAAACATCGTCGGGCAATCGAATAAAAAAACAGACTAATTCTATACAAAAGACTCGGTCGGATTATGCATCGAAGGTAGAAGTTTCAGAAAAAAAGAGAGCTTCAAAGTCGCAAAGTGTGAAAGCTAACAAGACATCTTCCCGTCTTCCGGGAACAAGAATTAATAAATATTTAGCAGATTCCGGAGTTGCATCAAGGCGTGCAGTAGAAGAACTAATTGTTAACGGTGAAGTAAAAGTCAATCGTAAAATTGTCACCGATCTTGCAGCACGCATCATGCCCGGGGATTTTGTCACAGTGAAGGGCGAACCGGTAACAGATGTACGTCGCATGGTCTATATTTTACTCAATAAGCCGAAAGATGTTATCACAACTGCTGATGATGAGTTTGGCAGAAAGACCGTGCTTGATTTGATAAAAACTGACAAGAGGCTATTCCCTGTTGGACGACTTGACCGTAACACAACGGGAGTATTGCTCTTAACGAATGACGGTGAGTTAGCGCACCGCTTAACGCATCCGAGTTATCAAATTTCTCGTGTCTATAATGTGACACTCAATGCGGATATTGATCATATCCATGCAAAACAAATTTCTCGTGGCGTGACGCTTGATGATGGCGAAGAAACACAACCATGCGAAGTATTTGTTGACCCACTTGACGGTAAAAAATTAATAATCGAATTACGTGAAGGAAAAAATCGTGAGGTACGCAGAATATTTGAAAAATTCGGCTATGATGTGAGAAAATTAGACAGAAAATTCTTCGCTACTTTGTCCACGCGCGGTTTAGCACGAGGGAAATACAGAGTTCTCACAAGAAGAGAATTATCCGAACTTAGACAACTCACCGGTTTAGACGAATAATCGTGAATTATTAAATCAGCAGGGCGTTTTTTTACTTTTTTAGGAAATATCTATGACATATCGTTTGCGGTTCATCATTGTGACTTCCCTAGTCTATTTTGTAGGTTTCATTTCTGTGTATTCCCAGCAAGATAGCCTTACTATTCAAAAAAATAATGGCGGCACAGTAAGTAATTCCCAAAGCGATGGGGCGCCTCGAGAAGTTATAGATATAACCGATATTTTTTTTAAGTCTGTAATCAAAGGAGATGCAAAGCGCGCTTTGGAACGATTGCTGAAAGAAACGCGTATGGCTGAAAAAGAAGAAACCATGAAAGGTCTGCTTGAAACCATCAAAAGAGCTAATGAAATTTACGGTGATATAAAGAACTACGAAGTAGTCAGTTATGAAAATGTTTCCGGCTCATTTACTCGATTGCGCTGCATTGCTTTACACCCCGATTTTCCAATGAGATGGGTATTTACTTTTTATCGTTCACCCGTAAAAGGATGGGTCACAATAAATGTAAAATTAGATGATGATTCACAATATCTATTTTCCGAAGATTAAGCATTAATGTTGGATTACATATATTCTCTTGGTATTAGATGGCGAAATAAACAATTTGATGCTGATACATTTGCTTCGTATAAAAGCTCACTACCTGTAATCAGTATTGGTAATATTAGCACAGGCGGAACAGGTAAATCCCCTTTTGTGCAGCATCTTACACGACATTTTTTACAAGAAGGAAAAAAAATTGCTATTATTGGTCGCGGTTATCGGCGCTCAACAAAAGGATTTTTACTTGTTTCTGATGGAAAAACACTGTACGAAAATGCAAAAACCGCAGGCGACGAATTGTTCATGCACGCAAGCGCTTTACCTTCTGCTATTATTATTGCTGATGAGAAAAGAAGTCGAGCAGCACAATGGATTGAAAAAAACACTCAATGTGATATCATCTTATTAGACGACGGTTTTCAGCATCGCCATATCAAACGTGATGTGGATATTGTATTGATTGATACTCAAACTCTGACAACACGATTATTACCATTCGGACATTTACGAGAGCCACTGACTTCATTACAAAGGGCATCTGTGCTATGTTTTGCCGATTCTGTGACCCAAGACATGAAAAATACTTTATTTGACAATATTTCCCATTTACCAAAAGAAATTTATACATATTCAACAAAGATTCGGAAAATTCGCCGAGCGTGGCACAGCAATGACGATTTCCCACAAGTTAAAATTTGTGAAGTACTTACATCTATAGCACACCCGGAAAGATTTCATCAATTGTTACATAAATCCGGCTGGATTTTAACGAATATTTATTCTTATCCCGATCATTATTATTTTACAGAACAAGACATCATAAGAATTTGTAAAAGCAATAATACATCTGAAAAGAGTATATATATAACCACAAAAGATGAGGGCAAACTGTCCTATTTCAAGCATATATTTGAACAATATTCCGTAGAATGTTACGTTGTCGAGATTGAAACTTACATAGAAAATCAAGAACAATTTAACTCATTTGTCAACTTAAGTATTTCAAAAAGATTATGATCACAATAGCATTAAGTAAAGCAACAGGCAGCCCTAAATATGCGCATTATGCTGAGTGGCTAAAAGCAACTGATGCCGAAATCTCAATTATTGATTTATGGGGTAAACCCATCGAAGAATGTTTAAGCATTCTCGAAAATGTGCATGGTCTGGTATTGACCGGCGGTGCCGATATTCATCCTGAACGCTATGGTAAACCCGAAAGAATTTCAGAATGTCATCTTGAGCCGGAGCGTGACACACATGAATTTGCATTATTTGAGAAAGCGCAAGAACTACTATTACCGATTCTTGCAATTTGTCGTGGTGCTCAACTCGTTAATGTAGCATTAGGTGGTACACTGTATATTGATATTCCTACCGATTATGTGGCTGACACAGAACATCGAAGTAAAGATGGAATTGACAGCACACATGGACTTCACGTTGAAGCCGGTTCTTTATTAAGGAAAATAAGTAAATCTGATAATGGTAGTATTAATTCCGCACATCATCAAGCTGTGGAGTATTTGTCGCCTCTGTTACGCAAATCAGCACTTTCTGAAGATGGTCTTATTGAAGCATTTGAATGGAATGAATTGCATGGACGCGGCTTTTTGTTAGGTGTACAATGGCATCCTGAAAGAATGGATTATACAAATCCGTTTTCTTTACCGATAGCACAACATTTTCTCTATGAAGCAGAATCGTATCAACTTCTAGTTCAAGGAGTAAAAAAAATCATTGACTCCGAATAACTCATAGGTACTTTTATAAGTTTATCTCATAAGAATAAAAAAAAATCCCTCCCAAAAAGGAGGGATTTTTTCATTATACACGTGGTACAACAGTCAATGTTATTCAACTATTGTTAAGGGAAGTGTATAATTCAATGTACTGTTTTTTACTGTTACTGAATAACTCCCAGCCGGCAAGGATTCTAAAGATAGAGTAACACTCGGTGTTTGGCTTATTACTTTCATTTTTTCTTCACCCAACACATTCATAATTGTAATTGTACTTTCTCCTTCAATTCCCTGAATGGTACATTGTTTTTTTGCAGGATTTGGATAAATGCTGACAACACTTTCAGCTTCGTATTCATTCACAGAAGTTGCTGTTTTCTTACCATACCCCATGACTGTTATCGTATCTGAACGAACTGAGCCGTCCAGAACAAAACACATCTTTGCAGTATGCAATCCTTCTCTGACAGGTTTAAATGAAATGGAAAAAGGTAAACTATTATCACCGGCTTTAATTTTTTTATTCAACAATCCACTGATATCTGCTTGAAATCCTTCAATGCCATGGCTCACATTATTAAAAGATATGGAGCTTGTCGGATATGCAACCGCGGAAGTAATTGTCGTTATCATTGTTACATTATCATTAAGTGGAGCAACATAAGTCTCTTGTTTTGCTCCATTATTCTGATCTATTTCAACTGAATCAAAAGTAATTACTTTTAACACTGCAATTGCACTGCGTAATGCTTTAGCTTTCACATCAACGTTTATTTTTTCATTATTATCAAATGTCACAATAACAGAAGTAGAAAAGTCACCCAATCCGGTTGGGTTGAAATTCATGAGAACTTCTAAAGTAGATTTAGCTTGGATTTTTTTTCCAATAACTGTATTTTTTGCTATTGAAAAGTTGATACTATCAGTCAACTCAATATTTTTTATTGTAAAACTACGTTCTGAATATGTATTATTTATTGATAGTTTTTGAACAGTTGATTTATTAAGCGACGTGTTAATTTCTACTGGAGTCGGGACTTGGAACAATACTTGTCCCTTGCCACTATATTGTAGATCTTGATAAGAGAAATTACCATTTCTGTCTTGCGCAATAATAACTGCACGGGCATCTCGGGTGGTATCAATAACCGTCGCTTTCCATACTTCTGGTGTTACTTTTGTAGGATCAATTTTGTTAATTTCAAATTTAATATTTTTTGAATAATTCGGTGCTAAAAAGACACGTGCTAATTTTGAACTTTTTCCATTTTGCATAGGATCACTTGCTTTACCTGAAAAAACTGCGCTCATTGCTTGATTATTGAGTATGGACGGCACTTTGTCAACACTTATCACAGGATCTATTGTATCATTTAATGTTAAATCCATCAAATTAGCCGATGTCGGAAAACCATAAGAATCATAATCAGAATAACCATAAGAATAAGCAGCAAATGGCTGATTTGCACGAATGCGATATACACCGTCGCCGGGAAGTGTAATGCGTTTCATGCCATATTTGAGTCCATTCGAGGTTGGTGCTGAAAAAATATGTCCGGTGGTAGTACCAAAACGGCTTGCAACACTTTTCCACTCGATTTGCCCATTAATCACAGTGCCAAACTCTAAGTCATCAGGTATATTATCATTTTCACCAAGCGCATAGACAAGGTTCACATAATTTTTTGTAAATGGTAATGTACCACCTCTGGCATTAGGCGTGGCAAATATAATTTCTTTTTGATATTGCTCAACCGGAGTGATAACATATTGGAATGGGTCACTCGAAACATTATCATCAGCTTGACCTGTATTATATAACATGATATATATCGGTGCATTCGCAGAAATCATTGTTGATTTTGGAGGCCCATCTTGTAAGCGTCGTTCAACGAATGCTTGATTTTGGGTACGATTTTTATTTTCTAATGTAAACCATTCTATACCATCACGATATACTTTCACATCTTTATAATCGGGATGAGCAAAAACGCGGATAACAGGATTTAACAGACGATCAACAAGTGCTGTCACATGATATTCTTTACCCCATGTAACTGTTGGTAATTCCATATCAGCAATAAAATCACACCAAGGTACGCCGGCAGGAACATTCGCACATTGATTACCGGAAATTACACCAACAGGTTTCGTTGACGTAACACGACTGCCTGCAATATCTTGACCATCATCATCATTTGCAAGGCAAATGACATCACCTGCATTTAATGTCCATTTTTTTATCTGTCCGGCTGTTAACCCACCGGTAGTCTTTGAACCCGGAGTTCCCCCCATAACAAAAGTCACTTCTGTACTATCATACGCAGCAACTATATTTGAAACGGCAGGAAGTTTGAACGCTGAACCGGAGGCAGTATATTGGGGCCATGAACCAATCACATAATCTTGACCAAGTCCATTAATCGGAACACCCATAAACCCATCTGACGTGTATTGAAATCGCGTCATTGCATAGACAGCAATAGGTTGCTCTGCAACCACATGAACTCCTGCTCTCGCATAGACTTGCTCCGGCGGTGCCTTAGAAGTCGTAGGTTTTGAATATGGTTGACCGACATTAGAAGGAAGTTTAAATTCAACGACATCATTAGCAACTGCCATTTTTGTCATAGCCCAGCCCTTTCCGGGAACTTCAACCGTAACAGGCTGACGAACGCTTGATGCGACAAAAATACGTGTCGAGTTTTCAGCTCCTGCTACTTCTTCATACGCCGGAGGAAAAGATACCCAGAACTCGGTTCCTCCTGCATTGGTTTTGATATATTGCAAGAGTGAATCTCTTGAGATACTTTGGCTCTGCGCCATTGTCTGCATACTCAGTATGCTTAATACGGTAATGAAAACATGTTTCATAGTAACCTTTCTACTATTGTAAATATAAAATTTTAACCATTCAATGCAAGGTTTATGCCTAAATTATATTATATGAATATCTTGCTATATATTTTGTGTTTTCAACTAAAAATATGACATTGTTTTTTGACATATTAGTTGTTATGGGACAATCTGATATATGTCAATTTTGTTTCGAGTTGTATAGTTCATAGAAAATATTTATAACCCTTTTCAATTATGTGAAATTTATTCCACAATTACTAAGGGGAGTGTGCAAATACCTTTACTATTCCGAATTAACACAGAATAGTTTCCGGAAGCTAAAGATTCGAAAGATATAATACTCTTCGTTTCTTGAGTTATGTGTTTCATTTTTACTTCGCCAAGAACATTGAGAACCATGATAGTGTTTTCGCCTGTAAGCCCGTCCACTGTGCATAGTTTTTTTACAGGATTAGGATAAATCCTAATATTTTGATTTTCATTATTATCCGAAACTGACGTGGTAACTTGTACTTGTGTCTTTGTCGTATAATAAAATTGACAATCGTCACCAATTCCAAGACTATCTTCATATTCCCCTATCGAGTTATTACTACACGAAAGAAGGTACTGTTTTTTTGAAAGCCCGGGTAATGTAAATGGCATTTTCAAATTTGAACCATCAAGTTCTGAAATCGTAAATCCTTGATTTTTTTTCTTAAATTCGAAACGACTTATGATAATGTCATCTTTTGAAGTATTGTTGACATCAAAGGCAATAGACGCTGTGTCCCCATATTTAACCATTCCAATTTGTAAGTTATTTTTATCAATTATACCTTTGAATGGAGAATATCGAATAACAAACGCAGTATCATTTCCTACATTATCGAAGGCACCAATGCGAGCCCGGGCATCAATTCGGGGGTTATTAACTTTTAATGTCCAATATACTTTCGAGGTCACACCGGCAACAATCTTCATCGGATTACCATTTTCATCAACAGTGGTGAATTCATAATTATAACTTGAATCCGGAATTAGATCCAAATAAACATTGGCTAAGTTTGATCGCAGAGGCGTATCCGGTAAATCTTTAATATAAGCTAATAAACCATTAGCACTTTTAACCGAGCCATCACATTGGACAATATAGTCGGCAATGGGGTTTTTAGTATCTGTTTCAATAGTTTTACAACTCAGTTCTATGGAATAAAAAAATTGACATTCATTTCCAATACCAATACTATCCACGAATTTACCAATAGTACCTTTATTAAAAACTACGATATATTCTTTTTCCTGTTTGCTTGTTAAAGTAAATGGTAGCGTTATGGGTAATCCGTTTTTTTCGGTCAATACAAATCCTTCTGTGTTAGATTTACATTCCAAACGACTTATTTTCATTGATGTATCGGATGTATTCATTACCTTGAAAGGTCTGGCATAAGGTGTGTTGACAGATGTATAACCAAAGTCTATGTTTTGTGAATTAAAACTAACAGGAAAAGCCTCATACGTAACTAAAATTGAAGTATCATTACCGGCTTTGTCAACAAAAACAATTCTAGCTTGCGCATCCTTTGCAGGATTCACAACTTTAAGAGTCCAATATATTTTTGTAGTAATACCCGGGATAATTTTTGTTGGTTTACCTTTTTCATCAACGACTTTAAATTCATAATTGTAGCTTGAATCGGGATCAATATCCATATAAATAATTGCCAGATTGGAACGAATATTAGCACCATGAGGTATCTCATTTACAACAGGTAATTTACCATCAATACCTTGAGCACTTCCATCACATAAAACCTTGTATGCGGGAATTGGGGGCAATGTATCCATTTTTGTTAAATCACCGAGAGCAACGCTTGCAGGAAAACCATAGGAATCATAATCAGAATATCCATAGGAATATGCAGCAAATGGTTTTTTTGCACGAATACTGTACACACCGTCACCGGGAAGTATAATACGTTTCATGCCATATTTGAGTCCATTAGAAGTTGATACCGAGAATATTTGTCCGGGATTGACACCAAAGCGGCTTGCAACGCTTCTCCATTCAAATTTACCATTGTTCACAACAGCAAATTCTAAATCTTGAGGAATACTGTCTTTTTCATTAAGCGCATACACCATATTGAGATAATTTACAGTAAATGGCAGTGTCCCTCCTTTTGCATTCGGCTTGAAGAATATAATTTCTTTTTGATATTGCTCAACGGGACTGATAACACATTGGAAAGGGTCGCTCGCTACATTATCATCGCCTTGTCCGGGATTATAAAGCATGACATAGATTGGTGCATCTGCGGTAATGAGAGTTGATTTCGGAGGACCGTCTTGCAAACGTCGCACTGCAAATGCCTGATTTTCAATACGGCTATTATTGGGAAGAACTAACCATTCTTTACCATCACGATATATTTTTACATTTTTATAATCAGGATGTGCGAATATACGGATGATGGGGTTATTTAATCTATCAATGAGTGCAGGAACATGATACTCTTTGCCCCATGTTGTCGTTGGTAATTCCATTTCAGCAGTAAAGTCACACCAAGGTACACCTGCCGGAATATTCGCACATTGATTGCCGGAAATGACACCGACAGGTTTTGATGCCACAACTCGGCTGCCCGCAATATCTTGACCATCATCATCATTGGCAATACAAATTACGTCACCTGCATTAAGCATCCATTTTTTTGTCTGTCCGGATCGTAAACCACCGGTAGTTTTTGAACCGGAAGTTCCGCCCATAGTAAACGTTACTTCTGTATCATCAAATGCTGCCACTATATTGGAAAGTGCCGGAAGCTCAAACGATGAACCGGCAGCAGTGTATTGGGGCCAAGAAGCAATCACATAATCTTGTCCCAGACCGGAAACCGGGATTGCCAAGAACCCATCGGATGTATATTGAAAGCGCGATATTCCATAGACAACAATTGGTGATATAGATGTTACATGAATACCTGCACCGCCATAGATTTGTTCTTTTGGAGCTTTAACCTGCGTGGACTTTGAATATGGTTGCCCAACATTCGTTGGAAGTTTGAATTCAAGCACTTCATTTGCCGATGCCATTTTCGTCGAAGCCCAGCCCTTTCCGGGAACTTCTACCGTTACAGGTTGGCGCACATGGGACACCACAAAAACACGGGTTGTATTTTCGGCTCCGGCAACCTCTTCATAACAAGGTGGAAATGAAAACCAAAACTCATTACCTGCTGCCGATGCATACTTTGTCATCAAGTTCCTAGGGGAATCCCGTGCAATAAGTTTGCCTGTGTCAATTGTGGTCAGCAATACAAAGCACAATACAATAATCAAGGGTTTCTTCATAATTACTCTGTCAATAAAAACTATGACAAACTTACACCGATTGTTACTTCAGTTTTCAAACCGATTGTTACTTCAGTTTTCAAAATTTGCCAAGAACATGTGTATCATTATCACAAACGACAAAAAAAGTGTTCTTTTGTTACAGTCTATGTAATAACTTCACAAAAGCAGTTTTGTTTTTATTGGGGAACATTATCTGAGGATATTGCGAGGGTGTAGTACAAAAGCGGAAAGTTCACTGCAATTTTGGACAATATTAGCCATATCCTCCCCCTTTTTCCAAAGGAGGAGGGCTACAATTACATTATGAAGAATAAATTTTTAATGTAATGTGTTATAGCGACGAAACACATACAATGTTGTCCGGGGACTGCTACCAAACGGATCCATCCGACGCATTTCTAATCTCTCCGGAGTAACATCAAGCAAATCCCATGTTTGTGTTTCTTTAAATCCGGGAGTCGTATAACGTTTCCAGCGCAAAACAACTTCTGCACCATCATCTTCCATGGTCCACGTACCTTCTTCATAGGAAGAATTGTTAAGAAAACTAACCGCAAATGTACCATCGGTGTAAAAACGTATATATCGTGTTTTTGCCCACGGCAGAGTAGAATCAGTGACTCCATTATATTGGGCATTCACTAATTGCCAACTGTGAGCAAACAAGTCTTTTCTTGTTTCCAAATCATTTTTCGGCTCAGCAGGAACTTCAACCACTAAACATCCGGCACATAAAAACAAGCTACAAAGGATTGAAATAGTGATAAACGATACATAGTGTTTCATAAAAAACCTTTAAGTAATTTTTGACTAAAGCATTCACGGTAAACGGTAAATCAAAGGAAAAACAAACAGATTTTACATCTTTTTTTGTAAAACAACCATAATCTCACACGAAGGTGTACCCGCAAACATATCGAAAGGGATAGCATATTCAACATCATAACCACAATCATCCCATGTTTTGATTGAACGAGGAATTTCTTCAATATTGCAAAATATATGAACAATTTTTTCCGGAGATCTATCTGCAATAGCTGTCATAATATCATTAGAAACACCAGAACGCGGTGGGTCTAAAACAACTAATTCCCTGCCACTATTACGAGGCAACAAATTTTCAATTGTATCAGCAGTTATAGCACGTGCGTAAAATTTGAATTTACCTTTTGGATAAAACTCGGCACACTTTTTTGCATTTTCTATTGAAAATCCCGCAACATCAATACCATAAACTTCCTTACATTGTTGTCCTACTTGAAATGCAAACAAACCATAACCACAATAGAGATCAAGTAAATTATGTTCTTCCGTCGGCTGAAAGATTTCTTTAACTTTATCGGCAATGTAATTTGCCATTGGGATATTCACTTGCATAAAACCGAACGGACTTGCTAATGTTCGTACATCGTTATGGCTTAATCTCAAAGCATCAAAACCATAGAGTTTTTTTATTCGTACAGAGCCTTTTGCTTCAAATTCTTGTTCAAGATAATAATCAGATCGTGAAGGATCAAAAAATAAAAATGCTGATTGTACTTGTGGTAATTGTTTTTTAATCTTTTCAGCAATGATTTTAGCTGCACGGACAACAATAGCATCAATTTCTGCAATGTTGAAGATACAACAAACTTCTTTATCCGATTGTCGAAGAATGATAAAATTCAAACTTTGAGCAAAATCTCTATTTTTTTTATCTCCTAAAATGTCATATAGAGTCTTGTATATTTCTATATGCAAAGGCGGGTCTAATAATGACTCAGCCACATCCGCTTTTGTAAAAGAACCATCTGCATGCGTGAACTTCATACCGGTGGATTGAATGTTCACACGTCTTTTTGTCGTAGAACGATACCCTCTTGGTTGGGGTGCATTAACAATAGGCAACAAGGTGGCAGAAATTTTGTGTAATTTCCACCACTGTTGTAATGATTGATTTTTTATTTCAATTTCCCTTTCATACGCAACATCTGCCAATAATTCTATCTTTTTCCTTTCTTGAAATGGAAAACCAAGCTTGTCCATAACCAGATCAAAAAATGACTGTTGCGTAGTACGAGACGAGGCAGTATTGCTGTACGTAAATTGTCCCGGTCTTTTCTGATTATAGCCTGAAACATTACTGCGGGATTGTGGACTTTCACGCTTAAACAATGGTTGCCTGCGTTCGGATTTTTGTGTATAGTTTTTTTTCATATCGAAATATTAATGAGCAATTATTAAGGGGAATGTCTGTGAACTTCCATCTATTGAGAAAGTCACAAAGTACACTCCCGAAGCGATATCAGAACAGTTCCATTCAGCATTGTTGTGAAGGGAAGATGTCGAATATACCTTTGCCCCAAGTGCAGAATATATACTAAGAGTAAATTCTTTACCCAATGCATTTGAAAAATAAACATTGTTTTTTGCCGGATTGGGATTTATACTGAAACCGGATTCAAGACTACGTTGTTCATCTACAAATGATACATCTTTATCCATTATCGTAAGCATATCCTGCGAAGTAAGCGCACGTTTATATATACGAATATCCTCAACAATAAAATCTAAGGAATTTCTTAAAGTATCTGAAGAATTTTCAGCTCCGATAAAAATTGAAGAAGTCCACGGTAATGTGATTGATGTAGTAAATGGAATTGCAGTAATTCTAAAGCTGTCATAATAAATAATTAGTGTATCATCTTTTGTGACAAAAGCCATATAATAAAGTCTGTTGGGCTGACTCATCATCGGCGCGATTACTGTTTTACCATCGAGTGTGATCTCAAATGATTGACTATTGAACTGATTAAGAACAGATACCTTAAATCCACGCTTCTCTTTTTCATTATACGCATCTACTAATGTGCCCTTTGTTTTCGGATTTATATTATTCATCCAAAATGCCACACTAAAATCTTTAGTAAAATTAGTACTATCTTTTATCCTTGCAGTTAAAGCATTATTTTCAGTAGGAAAGCGAAGTCCGGCACCTTTTTCTCCATTTGCAAATACAGGATAATTATTGATAACTTTTGCATTGAATAATTGAGTACTTTTGTCAAAGACTGTACCTGTTTCAATATTATCAAAATTCCAATGTGCTACCAAGTCTTTGGTATTATTAGCGAGAACAATAAGTCGTACATCAGACCAATCTCCGAACATAGAATTACCCCGACTTCTTACACGCCAATAATATGCTCCGGATGAGCCTGTCAAAGATTTAAGCACAAACGATGTATCATTTGCTTGCGACTGATCTGTTACAATTGTTGTAAATTTTTCATCCGTTGCAATTTGAATATTATATATGCTACTTGCATTATTTTTTCTCCATCGCAAAGTCAGAGGCAGCTCGGCAACACGTATAATTGGCGGCGGTGACACAATAATCGGCGATGGTGATATAGAGGAAACTCGCTCCATAATACCAACAAATCGTGCATTAGGATTATTGTCATTCCATTTACCTTCAGGATTATCACCTATATGACCATAATCCTCTACACCGCCAAAATTATTGGGTTCACCGTTGTTCCAATGTGTAAACGTAGATTTTTCACCACTCGACCACACATACTCGCCTTCTTTTTCACGATCATTAATACCTATCCATTTATTTTTTACACCAAATGTAGAATCAATCCATTTATTCTCTGCTAATGAACGAACCGTAGCCAGATGTGCACCAAATCGCTGAGCATAAGCATTTGCTTCTTCCCATGTTAATGATGGAGTTTCTTCATATCCATGCCCATTAATTTTACTCATTCTCCATCTAAAATATACACATTGACGAAGTTCAGACCATGGAGAAAGCAATGTATCTTGACCGAAAGAGCGTACTCTCCAGTAATAAACACCATTTTGTGGAAATTGTCCTGTTGTGGTTGAGCAATAATTATTAGAAAGCCGTAAGGTTAACATTGGTTCGGTAAATGTACTATCTAAAGCTAATTGGAAATAATACCCCAATGCATCTTGCGCTCTATCCCAAGTAAATAATTGTTCTTCAGATAAAAGCGATGATTTATTCTCAGGCAGAATTAACCGAGGCGGTTGTAAATTCCCCATATCCGATTGAATATAATGAGGGTATTCATATATAGTGACATGATTAATTTGACCTTCTGTGATATCATTCCATAAACCATTTTGCAATATATTGATGTAATGTTCATTGTTTTGAAAGTTATCGGGCTGATTTGGCGACCATTGTTGAAATGTTGTTGGCTCTCCACTTACCCATTTCCAATCTGCTTCTTTTCTTCTGTCTGTCAAACCAATACGTAAATCACCGGTAAAATTATTTCTTATAAAATCATTTTCTTGTTTATTTCTTACTGTGGACATATACAAGCCGGCATTTTTTGACAAGCCTAAAGCCATAAGCCAAGTATTACCCGTTACCGCTGCATAAAATGATTTATTCGATGAATTGTACTTCCACACTGGAAGTGTATAATTCCATGTTTCAGATTTTTCTTTCATTTGATTTTCAAACACAGCTTCAACGTACCAAGACACGGTAAATAGTGTATCATTTGCTTTTTTATTCATCAAAAATGAATATACCGTATCTTGGGTAGTAATTTTAACACCTTTGTTTTTTAAAATCCGTGTAAGGATATACTCTTTTGCACCGACAACTGAACTCCAACGAAACATAATTTTTTCAGGATTGACTATGGATTCATTCGCCGGGCTTATCAACATCGGTGCATTTACAGTTGTATCAGCCGAAAAAGATCTTGTGAGCGAATCATTCATGGCATTACCGTCATTAGCATAAAATGTACGTACAATCATTTCAATCGTCCCACGACGACGTAACACAACAGTATCAAATGAAATATTTTTTATGGCATTAGCCGTTAACTCATCAATGACGACAGTGTCCCTATAAAATCTGTTTCCTGTTGAGGCATGCTTCATTTTAAGAATAACCGGAATATTTTTTATAGTTTGAGATGAATTATTTTTTATACTCACAGCAGGAATAAATCGAGGAATTTGTAGAGAAGCATTAACCTCAGGGAATTGATATTCTAATGGTTGAACATCATTGACAACACGTATTGTGAATGTTCTGTCCGATACATCTGTTATCAGTGAGTTTTCAAAATTATCAATTCTAATACGTGCCGATTGTGTAGGAAAATATGGTATTTTCCAAGTATATTTTAAAGAATCGGCAGGATAATTACTGATAATATTTTCCCATGTTTTTCCATCATCTGTTGTGAGAAATAAGCGCACAGTTTTTATATCTTTGGATTGCCAGCGCAACACATATTGTGTTCCGGCATCTACGGTTATGGAAGTATTAATATCAATAACTTGAATTGAACCGGTGTTTTTCACCGATGGAGAACAATGGATAGGAATTGTTTTTTCATCATTCCATACATTCGTATCTCCCGAATTAACTATTGAAGCTCTTAATAGCCATTGGCCCGTATCAGCAATGTTCATTTGTTTAAACTGAACAACGGTTGATTGCCCTGCAGATAACGTTGTAACTTGAACGGAATCAGAATAAAGAACTTGATGCGTAACAGGAAAAAGAACTTCATAACGTACTTTTAACGTTGTTCGATTATTTTTACCGATATTCGCAATCCTTACTCTTGGAACAAAATTTGTTTTAGTTTGCAGCTTACTTCCGGCTTTCGGAGATTCAAAGTCCATCACTCCTACATCATTATGAACAATCCCGTTTTCCGGGTAAATACATTGTGCTTTTTCAGCCCTATCTCGCAATAAATTTGCGACACGTGGATGGAAAAATAATTGTGTTCCGAAACTTGTTAAATGACAATAACTCATTATGGTTCCGCGACGCGGACGTGTCCCTTGATAACATCCACCTTCCGCTTGAAAGCAAGAATCAATTGCAGGACTCCATCCACAATTATGTGTGTGTGGTGAACCAAAATTATGTCCTGTTTCATGCGAAACAACATCTAAGTCCCAAACATAACTTGGTGACGGATATGTCACATTATTGCCTATTCCATTTGCTGCATAACCGTAACCGCCGCCACCTTTTACATCTGCACATAATACACCAACCCATGCAACTCCGCCAAATCCATGCCCCGACATTAAGTGTGCAAGTGTTCTATTGACATGACGCATATTTGAATTCCAATAATTTCGAAATTGCCCTAACATATCTGTGCTTGTCCCCGGGTATGGGTCAGTTGTCGTCCACACGCGTAAATAATTAATCCGAAAATTGACTTGTGCATCACGCTTATAAATTGCTGCAACTCCACCCCATACAGTCATTACATAATTAACCGCTCTGGAAATATCGCGCTGATGTGCAGCATAAAGTGCTTCGTCAAGATCCAAAGCTAATTGTACTGTTAATGTTGTGGAATTATGCACATGCTCATCTTTACCATTATCTTTATCATCCGGATTTTCATCTTTCATTACTTCACCGGACTCTTTGATAACCTTATTTACTAAATCATAATATTCGGGAAGATCTTCCGAAAAACATTGTTTTTTTTGTATATTCTTTCCATTGTCTTTATAAATAATCATTGTGGATGAAAATTGTTTGTCTAAAGACAGTGGTGCAATAAGATAACGAACTCGTTCATTATTTTCTATTTTTTCACAATATCCGGCAGCATAGTTTTTAAATATTGCCAGATACACAAATGATTGTGGAGCATCAACTAAAGTACCACTCAACAGTATAACATCATCGTGAACGAAATTGGTTTCAAATCCATAAGAATGTGCAAGCAATGTAGTTGCTTTATCCGTTAGTTGGAACCTTGTAACGAGTGCTTTTTCATTTTTCCCACCAATGCGTAAAGGTAATTCAAAAGACACATTAAAATTATTTTTAAGTTGATGAAAAACCTCTTCATTAACCTTTATAAATGAGGATTCCGACGGATATTTACTTGGCTTACTCACCCCAACGGATTCAAAAATATCAGTGCCTGCTTCCAATCGCAGGAATGATGCAAAGAATACGATAGCTGCAATGATTGATGTAGTAAATTGATTCATAAATTTTCTCCACGAAAAAAACACAAACTGTGACTAAAATAATAAATTAGAGAGCCCTATAGTTATTAACAAAATATATTTGCGAAGAAGTATTTTTCATTACATATTTCTGCGATACTGCCCACCGACTTGATATAAAGCTTGACTCATTTGTCCCAATGAACAGAATTTAGCTGCTTCTAATAATGCTTGAAAAATATTACCATTATTTATTGCCGTATTTTTTAACATTGCGAGAACTTGCTCACAATTTGTAGCATTGCGTTCTTGAAAAGATTCAACATTCTGAATTTGTTGTTCCTTTTCTTCTGTTGTGGATCGTATTACCTCCTGCGGTAAAATTGTTGGTGATCCGGTGCTACTTAGAAAAGTATTTACCCCAATTATTGGGTATTCTCCTGTATGTTTTAATGTTTCATAGTATAATGATTCTTCTTGAATTTTATTCCTCTGATACATCATTTCCATTGCACCGAGTACCCCACCACGTTCTGTAATACGATTAAATTCGGCATATACGGCTTGCTCAACTAAATCAGTTAATTCTTCAATAATAAACGAACCTTGTAATGGGTTTTCATTTTTTGCAAGCCCCAACTCTCGATTTATAATTAATTGTATGGCTACTGCACGGCGTACCGATTCTTCTGTCGGAGTAGTTATTGCTTCGTCATAAGCGTTGGTATGTAAAGAGTTACAATTATCATAAATTGCATAGAGAGCTTGCAATGTTGTGCGAATATCATTAAAATCAATTTCTTGCGCATGAAGTGATCTGCCCGAAGTTTGAATATGGTATTTTAGCATTTGGGAGCGTTCATTTCCTCCATATTTAAACTTCATTGCCTTAGCCCAAATTCTGCGCGCAACACGACCAATAACGGCATATTCAGGGTCTATACCGTTTGAAAAGAAAAATGATAAATTAGGTGCAAAATCATCAATATTCATTCCACGAGAAAGATAATATTCTACAAAAGTAAAACCATTAGCTAACGTAAATGCTAATTGAGTAATCGGATTCGCACCGGCTTCAGCAATATGATACCCTGAAATTGAGACAGAGTAGAAGTTCCTCACTTTATTATCAATAAAGTACTGCTGAATATCTCCCATCATTCTAAGAGCAAATTCCGTTGAAAATATACAAGTATTTTGTGCTTGGTCTTCCTTCAAAATATCTGCTTGTACAGTACCTCTCACATTTTGTATAGCTCTCTGTTTACATTCTTCATATATAGCGCTCTCAAGTACTTGGTCACCTGAAACGCCTAAGAGCATTAGTCCTAAGCCATTATTGCCTTCAGGCAGCTCATTTGGCAACTGATGTGAAGCAATATTTTGATATACCGGAATTTTACTGTTCTTTGTTGAGAATATTTTCTCGATTCTTACTTTTACTTCTTCAATAAGTTTATTTTCAATAATGTACTTTTCACATTCTTGGTCAATTGCGGCATTCATAAAGAAAGCAAGTAACATTGGAGCAGGACCATTAATTGTCATTGATACCGATGTTTTAGGATTTGTTAAGTCAAAACCTGAATAAAGTTTTTTTGCATCATCAACCGTGGCAATACTTACTCCCGAGTTACCAATTTTCCCATAAATATCGGGGCGGTAATCAGGATCTTCTCCGTATAATGTTACGGAGTCAAAAGCAGTAGAAAGTCTTGCTGCCGACATACCTTGAGAAAGATAGTGGAAACGTTTATTGGTTCGTTCAGGACCCCCTTCGCCTGCAAACATTCTTGTCGGATCTTCGCCTTGTCTTTTAAAGGGATAGACTCCGGCAGTATAAGGAAACTCACCCGGAAAATTCTCAACCATTGCCCATCGCACAATCTCTCCCCAATCTTCATACTTTGGTACAGAAATTTTTGGAATGCGCGAATGAGCGAGTGATTCAATAAAATTCCTTACCTTAATTTCTTTGCCTCTTACATGATATGTAAAGTTTTCACCCTGGTAATTTTCTTTTTTCTTTCCCCATTCATCCAAGATTCTTTTTACTTCAGGTCTTAAATTTTCCAATATCGTACAATACAGTTCTTGCAATTCGTTTGATGCCGGACTACCACTTAGGTTAACCATATTTGTTTTATTGTGTTGCATATTGATTGTCATAAGTTTCCCAAACTATGTAAAGATAATAGTTACAAAGATACTCTGTTTTACTAAATGATTTTCAACTTTATAGAAAGATTTTATCTTAAAGCAGAAAACGCCTCTTGGGATAGATACCAAGAGGCGTTTTCATGAAGGTTACACTCACCATGACGATGAGTTATTGCTTTACTGTACTACAGACATTGTGCGTGTTT
>VYMG01000068.1_pt1 | contig 63919 bp, 66 predicted proteins | sample 5115261 | NCBI WGS metagenome assembly VYMG01 (sample SAMN12291781, study PRJNA351875) | freshwater metagenome | isolation source: freshwater lake | place: USA: Michigan, Wintergreen Lake | collected 2013-08-08
GTACTTTTTCCCTGAAAATTAGGTAATTGACCACCTGAAAATCGGTAAAACCCTACACCCCACACCCCACACCCCACACCCTACCCCCACGAAAAACTTTTTCAGCAGACCCTAAATAGAAATAATCTGCTGCCTCCGTTCGGCTGATCTCACGGCGGAAGCCTGCCTCCTGAATCCGTCAAATCGATTAAAAAGTTAAGTAATCTCAACTTCTAGCCAATGGTGACCCGGAGCTAGGGGATAATTAAACCATCGTCATTTAGGCTGCGTTTATCCGTGAAAATTATCGTTATCGGCAGTGGTGGTCGAGAACACGCCTTGGCTTGGAAACTGCTGCAATCGCCCGAAGTAGAACAAGTGTTCTGTATTCCAGGTAATGGGGGAACGGCAATTTTACCTCAATGTGAAAATATCCCCATAGCAATGGAGGATTTTGCCGAAATTAGCCGCTTTGCCCGGGAAAATTGCGTCGATCTGGTGGTTGTCGGGCCAGAATATCCCCTCTCCCTCGGCATTACCGATCATCTTCTGGGCCAGGAAATTGCCGTTTTTGGCCCCACACAAACTGGGGCCTTAATTGAATCGAGCAAATCCTGGGCAAAAGAATTAATGAGCGAAGCAGGAGTTATCACCGCCGCCTCGGAAACCTTTACCGATGCAGAATTAGCAAAAACTTATATCCGAGAGCAAGGAGGGCCAATTGTGGTGAAAGCTGACGGATTAGCCGCAGGAAAAGGGGTAATTGTCGCCGAAACCGTAAATACAGCCCTAGAAGCGATCGATGATCTTTTTACCAGTGGCTTTACTAAAGTCGTGGTGGAAGAATTCCTAGAGGGGGAAGAAGTGTCGATCCTCACCCTCACCGATGGGATCAGCTTTCGTTCCCTGCTACCCGCCCAAGATCACAAGCGCATCGGTGAAGGCGATACCGGCAAAAATACCGGCGGTATGGGAGTTTATGCCCCCGCACCCATAGCCACCACCGCTATTATAGAAGCGGTGGATCGGGACATCCTCGCCCCTATCGTCGCCACCCTACAAAAACGCGGCATTGACTATCGGGGAGTCCTCTACGCCGGTTTAATGATTTCCCCCGCCGGAGAGCCAAAAGTTCTCGAATTTAACTGTCGTTTTGGCGATCCCGAAACCCAAGCGGTTTTACCCCTACTGGAAACTCCCCTGGCACCGCTGCTGCTGGCTTGCGCTCAACAAAAATTAACTCATTTCCCCTCTTTACAATGGCGATCCGGTAGTGCCGTTTGTGTGGTGGCCGCGTCTGCCGGTTATCCCGACCACTACGAAAAAGGCCGGTTGATCACTGGAATTAAGGCCGCTGAAACCGCAGGGGCGATCGTTTTCCACGCCGGCACGGTTTTAAAACACGGCGATATCTTCACCGATGGCGGCCGCGTCTTGGGTGTCACGGCTATGGGAGCTAATTTTAATCAGGCGATCGAACTTGCCTATCAATCGGTGAAAAGGATACACTTTGAGGGCATCTATTATCGTCGTGATATCGGCCACCGGGTAAGGGAAAAATAAGGGTCAGTATTTAGGCAGGGGTAAGGGGGAATAGTTAGGGGTTTTGAGGATTAATTTATTAGCCAATTTCCCTTTTTTTCCGAATCTCTCACCGCTAATCCTCACCTGATGCCAAACCTCTTTCTAGGGCAATCCCTGACAAAAGCGCATCTGATTTGTCAAAAAACCAGTAACTATTGATAAAATCATGAAACTGAATCGCCCAACCAAATTGCCATCCCTATGCGAATTTTGCTCTATTCTTATAACTATTACCCCGAACCGATCGGCATCGCTCCCCTGATGACAGAATTAGCGGAAGGATTGGTTAAAAGAGGTCATCAAGTCAGGGTTTTAACCGCTTTTCCTTGGTATCCTAATAGTGAAATCGATCCCGAATACCGAGGAAAAATCTATCTAGAAGAAGAACGAAATGGTGTTAAAATTCAACGTTCCTACGTCTGGGCGCGTCCCCAAAGAAGTTTAAAAAATCGAATTTTCTTTGAATTGAGCTTTGTTTTTTTGAGTTTCTTTCAGGCTCTTAAAGGTGAAAAACCCGATCTAATTTTCTTAACTGTCCCCGGATTACCCGTTTGCGTTCCCGCCGCTTTATTGAGTAAATTATATGGGGTGCCGATTATTCTAAACTTACAGGACATTTTGCCCGATGCGGCAGTTCATGTGGGATTATTAACTAATGAGAAAATGATTAAGGTTTTTAGTAGTCTCGAAAAATTTGCCTACCGAACTGCCAGTAAAATCTCAGTTATTGCCGATGGGTTTACCAAAAATCTCCTAACTAAAAATGTGCCGAGTCAGAAAATTATTGAAATTCCTAATTGGGTGGATGTAAGCTTTATTAAACCTCTGCCGAAAAACAATAATTATTTTCGCCAAGAAAATCATCTTGAGGGCAAATTTGTGGTTTTATATTCTGGCAATATTGCCCTAACCCAACCCCTAGAAACCCTGATCGATGCTGCAGTTTACTTAGTTGACATCCCTGAGATTAAAGTGGTAATTGTTGGTAAAAAAGAGGCACTTGATCGCCTAGAAAAGTATCGCCAACAACAGGGGGCCAGTAATGTGCTTTTATTACCCTTTCAAACCCGGGAAAAATTACCAGAAATGTTAGCGGCTGCCGATGTGGGTATGGTGATGCAAAAACATAACGTTATTTCCTTTAATATGCCGTCCAAAATTCAGGTATTATTAGCTAGTGGCCGTGCTATCATTGCTTCTGTTCCCGCCGATGGAACCGCCGCTAGGGCGATCGAGCGTAGTGGTGGTGGTTTGGTGGTTACTCCTGAAGATCCAGAGGCATTAGCTACGGCTATTTTAAGGCTATATAAAAACCCAGATTTAGCAACTATACTAGGAGAAAAGGGACGACAATACGCGGAGGAAAATTATGCCTTTGAAAAGACTTTGGATCAATACGAAAAGCTTTTTTCTCAAGTAGTTAGTTAATAATTAGGGTATAGGGATTAGGGATAGGGAAATGGGGGAATGGGGAAATGGGGAAATGGGGGAATTTCAACTAAAACCCTAAAACCCTAAAACCCTAAAACCCTAAAACCCCAACACCTATTACCCAACCCCCATCACCCCATCACCTAACCCCTAACTCCCACTTAACTATTTTCATGTTCGATAATTTCTCAAAAAAACTCCCCTGGCAAAGTCTCAAACAAGCGATCGCTTTTGTCTTAACAATTATTGCCTTAACCCCAGTAGTTACAGCTTTAATTTCTAGTGTTAATCAGCCCCAAATCCAATCGAATATTCAACTATATCAAACCAATCTCAATCTACAAGCCACGACTCTAAGCAGCGATGCTGACCCTAATAGCGAGGAATTTGCTAATCTTAAATTAATTCAAACTTCCCTGATCGGTGAAGATCCTTATACCACTGCCGAGGAACAGTATTTATCAGCCCAGAAAAGTGCCAAAAAAACAATCACCGAACTGGAAAAATCAGCAGTTAATCCCGAACAAAAAAAATCCCTTGAGCGCGAAATCAATTCCTTAAAAGATTTAGAGCTAAAATTAAGTCTCATTCAAGCTAGTCAAGGTGACTTGGATTCAGCACGGCAAATCTGGCAAGATATTAAGGAAAAATCAGAATTTGAGAACTATAAACCTGCTGTTTTACAAAATGCGCTGCTGTTAGAGGGATTGTACGGTGAACCCCCCCAAATTGCTGCCGATGCTGAAGCGAGAATCGAGCGCAATTTTCAAGGATGGTTTCGTTATACCATTCTGGAAAAATTATATAGTCTCGAAAATCGTCAAGAGGATTTACTCGCTTTAGAGGAAGAACAGAGTGAAGTGGCGGCTAATGGGTTAATTAAACTAATTTTACTGGCTTTCTTGCCTCTTATCGGCGGTTTAATCGGTGTTGTGCTGTTGATCTTTTTATTAGTGCAGTGGCTTCTCCGCCAACAGCGATCGCTGCTCTTTTTAGATGATAGTCTCGCTTGGCAAACTAAGTGGGGAGGAGAAACCCTCTGGTGGGGAATAATTATCGGTTTCTTTTTCGTCGGACAAATTGTTTTACCGGTAATTTTCGGGATTTTATCGAGTTTCTTGAGTCTCAATCCCGAACAATTTAACCTAGAAGCTAAAGCAATATACGTTGTAGTTAGTTATTTAGCCTTAACAGTGAGTAGTTTATCGGTTTTATACCTAGCGATCAAGCCTTTTCGCCCTTTACCTCCCGATTGGTTTCGTTTTAACCTCTTTAGTCCTTGGTTTCTCTGGGGATTAGCCGGCTATTTTGTCGCTTTACCCCTGGTTATTATCGTTTCTTTGCTTAATCAACTAATTTGGCAAGGACAAGGGGGCAGTAACCCGCTGCTGACTTTAGCTCTAGAATCCCAGAATACCTTCGCTTTACTCTGTTTTGCCTTTACTGCTTCCCTTGCCGCTCCTTTTTTCGAGGAAATTGTCTTTCGCGGCTTTTTACTAGCTTCTTTGACTCGTTATCTGCCGGTCTGGGCTGCGATCGCTCTTAGTAGTTTGATTTTCGCCCTTGCTCACCAAAATTTGTCAGAAGTGCTGCCTTTAACCGTCCTAGGTTGTGTTCTTGGCTTTGTTTACACCCGCTCGAAAAATTTATTATCCTCGATGTTGGTTCATAGTCTCTGGAATGGTGGCACCCTGTTAAGTTTATTTTTATTGGGCAGCAGTGCAGGTTAGGTGAGGTAAAAAGTCTCTGGTTTTAGGGAACGCCAGAACAGCAGCTGGTAGTCTAGAGTTGACATCCTCGCCGCCGTAAAACGGACGGCGATTCCTCACCACGCCACTTTTTTAGGGTGGTCGCTGAACGGGGTTGACGCTTCACAGGAAGGATACTGCTACCTTAGCGGTATTTTTAGCTTGGTTATCGCTTTTTCCATTGTAGCTTAAAGCCGTCCTCAAAGGACGGGGTTTTAACCCAAATTTTCGATAACTAATCTTTCTGTGTCATCCCTTGCACTTAATTAGATAACCACATCGTTGCTCACCTTGATTGATCCAGTGAGTCCGTTCGATCGTACAATCGGGCAGCAGCAGCGCAAACATTTCTAATTCATGGCCACAGATACTGGGATAAGAACCAGCCACCTCAGCAATAGCGCAATGATGCTCGGCCAGGACATAACTATTTTCTGCTTCCAGTGCCACTAATTCTGCCATATAACCCTCCTCTTGGCGAATTTCCAGCAATTTTCTCATTCTTTCCCCTAAAGACCCCTTGCCGAGGCGCAATTGATATTCTGCCGCTTTGCGTTGCCACTGTTTTTTGAGAATTTCCCCCACCTGTTGCTCTCCCACCGTCTCCACGAGAGTATTGAGGAAAGAAACGGCGAAATTATCGTAATTATGGGGAAAACGGCCACGACCTTGACGACTGAGACGATAAATGTGCTGGGGCCGTCCTATCTTATTTTGTACGGCAAAATATTCTATCAGTCCTTCCCCCTCCAAATCCTTAAGATGGCGGCGCGTCGCTTGCGGACTAATACTTAACTCCTCAGCCAAGTCTTGGGCGGTAGATTGACCGTTTTTGAGCAAATATTGCAGAATATCGTCTTTAGTCGAGGCGGGTTGAGTCGTGGTCATGATACCAAAAACAGAGGCTTTAGCGTACAATTGCTGAGAGTCAAGGAGCGGCCAATTACCCCTACAGAGTAACTTGAATAACAGAGGTTTACCAGAATCCTCTGAAATTTTCCGTGACTTTGACAACAGCTTTGTTGTTAATCTATTATATAATCAATTTAAACAACAAGAAAGTTGTTTAACTGCCTCCCCTGCCTACCGCGTAGAGAGAACACCAACCCCCATGAGTGCAACCACCGTTAAAAACCTCGTTAACCAACCCTACAAGTACGGTTTCGTCACCGATATCGAATCGGAAACCATCCCCCGCGGTTTGAATGAGGAGATTATTCGCCTAATTTCGGCGAAAAAGAAGGAACCGGAATTCATGCTCGATTTTCGTCTCCGGGCCTACCATCAATGGCAAAAGATGACCGAACCCAGTTGGCCGCACGTTTCCTATCCTGCCATTGATTATCAAAATATTATCTACTACTCTGCACCCAAACAGAAAAAAGCAAAACTCAACAGTCTTGAAGAAGTTGACCCCACTTTAATCGAAACCTTTGAAAAATTAGGCATTCCCCTTTCGGAACAAAAACGCCTTTCTAACGTGGCTGTAGATGCTATCTTTGATAGCGTTTCTATCGCCACAACTTTTAAAGAAAAACTAGCAGAACAGGGGGTTATTTTCTGTTCTATCTCGGAAGCTTTACAGGAACATCCCGACTTAGTGCAGAAATATCTCGGTACTGTGGTTCCCGTGGGTGATAATTATTTTGCCGCTCTTAATTCGGCCGTTTTTAGCGATGGTTCTTTTGTTTTTATACCCAAAGGTGTCGTCTGTCCTATGGAATTGTCCACCTATTTTCGGATTAATAACGGTGAGACGGGACAATTTGAAAGAACTTTAATTGTCGCTGAAGAAGGGGCATCGGTAAGTTATTTAGAAGGTTGCACCGCTCCGATGTACGATAGTAATCAACTTCATGCCGCCGTCGTGGAATTAGTCGCCCTCGATAACGCAGATATTAAATATTCGACGGTACAAAATTGGTACGCTGGCGATGCCCATGGTAAGGGAGGTATATACAATTTCGTCACTAAACGGGGTCTGTGTAAAGGCGTTAATTCTAAGATTTCTTGGACACAAGTAGAAACTGGTTCGGCAATTACTTGGAAGTATCCCAGTTGTGTCTTAGTCGGCGATAATTCCGTCGGGGAATTCTACTCAATTGCCCTAACTAATAACAAACAACAGGCCGATACAGGTACGAAAATGATTCACATTGGCCGCAACACCAAAAGTACCATTATTTCTAAGGGAATTTCTGCGGGTAACTCCCAAAATAGTTATCGCGGGTTAGTGAAAATGGGACCGAAAGCCAAGGGAGCAAGAAATTACTCCCAATGTGATTCTATGCTGATTGGAGATAATGCCGAAGCTAACACCTTTCCCTATATTCAGGTGGATAACAACAGTGCTAAAGTAGAACACGAAGCTTCTACTTCTAAAATCGGTGAAGACCAATTATTCTACTTCGCACAACGGGGCATTTCCGAAGAAGATGCTGTCTCTATGTTAGTCAGTGGTTTCTGTAAGGATGTCCTCAGTAAATTACCGATGGAATTCGCCGCCGAAGCTGATAAACTCCTAAGTCTCAAGCTCGAAGGAACCGTCGGTTAATCAGTAAAGTAGGGTGGGTTAGGCGATAGCCGTAACCCACCAAAAGCTAAGACAATTTATCCATCAATTGATGATTCGCCGTCAACCCAAAAACTAATATTTTTGTTCTAGAAAAACATCTCATGAGTGAAGTAATCTTATCGGTAAAAAATCTGACCGCTAGTATTGATGGAAACCAGATTCTTAAAGGAGTTAACCTCGAAATTAAAGCGGGTGAAACCCACGCAATTATGGGACGCAATGGCTCAGGAAAAAGTACCTTTTCCAAAGTAATCGCTGGACATCCCGATTATGAAGTAACTGGGGGAGAAATAATTTATAAAGGCGAAAACCTTTTAGAAAAAGAACCCGATGAACGAGCGCTTATGGGTATCTTTCTCGCTTTCCAATATCCCCTAGAAATCCCCGGCGTTAGTAACCTCGATTTTCTTCGCGTTGCCTATAATGCCCGACAAAAATATCTAGGCTCGGAAGAATTAGATAGTTTTGACTTTGAGGAATTAGTCGAGAAAAAACTAGAAGTTGTCCAGATGAATCCTAGCTTTCTTGGCAGAAGTTTAAACGAAGGTTTCTCCGGTGGTGAGAAAAAACGTAATGAAATCCTACAAATGGCCTTATTAGAACCTACTTTAGGAATTCTCGATGAAATTGACTCCGGTTTAGACATCGATGCTTTGCGAATTGTTGCCCAGGGAGTCAATCAATTAGCTACTCCCGATAACGCTTTTTTACTTATCACTCACTATCAGCGTCTGCTCAACTACATTGAACCCGATGTTATTCATGTTATGTACGATGGGCGCATTGTCACCAGTGGCGGTAAAGAATTAGCCCTCGAATTAGAAAGAACTGGCTACGATTTCCTCGACGAACAATTATTAGCCGTTAAGTAATCTAGCTATCAACTGAAAAATCCCCCCACCCCTTCCTACCAATGACAGCCATAATCACGAAACCTGAACAATCAGGAGAATTATTGTTAAAATTGTCCCGAGCAACGGTTCCCACTATCGATAACGGTAAAATTCTCGAATTAAGAGAATCGGGAGCCAGTAAAGCTCAAGAATTAGCCATCCCGGGCAAAAAAGATGAAGAATGGCAATTCACCGATTTAAGTCAACTATGGGCGATCGATTTTTGCGTCCCCCAACCCGTTACAATCGATAAAAATGCCCTCGCTGCCTTTTTGCTACCCGAAGCCAAAAACAGCCACCTAGTCTTCGTTAACGGCATTTATCAGCCCGAATTGTCCGATATCACCGCTTTACCCGCCGGTGTCAGCGTCAGCAATCTCGCCAATGCACAAAAAGATGTTCTTGTCAACTATATAGGGAAAGAAAAAACACCCGAATTTTTTACCGCACTCAACCAAGCTGGTTTAAGCGATGGGGCAGTAATTCACGTCACCGCTAATACCGTCGTCACAACCCCGATACATCTCTTATTTATCACCGTTGTGGAGGAAATTCCCCGCTTTTATCAGCCCCATAGCCTAATCGTGGCGGAAACGGGAGCTAGTGTAAATATTATTGAGAATTACGGGGCTTTAGCCGAACATTGCTCCGATTTACCTCTAAATTACTCTTATTTTACCAACGCTGTCACGGAAATTTATCTCGAAGCCAACGCCGAAGTCATCCATACCAGAGTACAAAGGGAATCAGGAGATGGTTTTCACATCGGACGCACGATAATTGAACAAGGGCGCGATAGCCGTTACACTCTCAACGAGATAAATCTGGGCGCTAAACTCTGCCGTCATAACCTCGATATCCTGCAAAAAGGAGAACAAACCGAGACAAATCTGCACGGATTAGCCATGATTACCGGACAACAAACCGCCGATACCCACAGCGCCATCTATCTCAACCATCCCCATGGCATCACCAAGCAACTGCATAAATGTATCGTTGATGGTAGCGCTCACGCTATCTTTAATGGTAAAGTGTTTGTTCCCAAGCCCGCCCAATTAACCAACGCCTCCCAGTTAAATCGGAATTTGTTAATTTCTAACAAGGCACGAGTCAACACCAAACCCGAATTACAAATTACCGCCGATAACGTCAAATGTTCCCACGGGGCAACCGTTAGCCAACTGGAAGCCGATGATTTATTCTATCTGCAAAGCCGGGGCTTAAGTGCCGACACCGCCCGCAGTTTGTTAATTGATGCTTTCTCGGCCGAGATTTTAGCTAAAATTCCTCTAGAATCCCTCCGCCAAAGATTGGGGCAATGCGTCGCCTGTCGCACTGTGGAATAACTCTACCGGGGTGGATGCCAACCTGCCCAAAGTACCCCTCTGACTCCTGACTAAAATGACAATTATCCAAGAAAAAACTCTCGCCCAAAAAGTCCGCGCCGATTTCCCTATCCTTCATCAAAACGTACACGATAAACCCCTTATCTATTTCGATAGTGCCGCCACTTCCCAAAAACCGATTCAAGTATTAGAAACCCTGCGAAACTATTACGAGAAAGATAACGCTAATGTGCATCGGGGGGCGCATACTTTAAGTGTCCGAGCAACGGAAGCCTACGAAGGGGCCAGAGATAAGGTCGCTAGGTTTATTAATGCCGCTTCTCGTCGGGAAATTGTCTATACTCGCAACGCCACGGAAGCGATTAATTTAGTCGCCTACAGTTGGGCATTAAATACCCTGAAAGCAGGGGATGAAATTATTCTCTCGGTCATGGAACACCACAGTAATTTAATCCCCTGGCAAATTATCTCCCAAAAGACGGGGGCGGTGATTAAATATGTGCAATTAACCAGCGAAGAAAGCTTTGATTTAGAACAATATAAATCCTTATTATCTGACAAAACTAAATTAGTTGCTGTCCTTCATGTTTCTAACACCTTAGGCTGTATTAATCCCGTTGCCGAAATAGTCAGCTTTGCCCATCAAGTCGGGGCGAAAGTATTAATTGATGCCTGTCAAAGTGTCCCCCATTTAGCCATTGATGTGCAGGCCATAGATTGTGATTGGTTGGTGGCTAGTGGTCATAAAATGTGCGCCCCCACCGGTATTGGATTTTTGTACGGCAAAGAGGCCATTTTAGAGGCAATGCCGCCCTTTTTTGGTGGTGGCGAAATGATTGCGGAAGTCTATTTAGACCATTTTACCTGTGCCGAACTGCCCCACAAATTTGAAGCTGGAACCCCCGCTATCGGCGAAGCGATTGCTCTCGGTGCTGCGGTAGAATATTTAATGGGTTTAGGTATGGATAATATTCATGCCTACGAAGAAGAATTAACCGCTCATTTGTTCAAAAAATTAGGAGAAATTGATGGTTTAAGAATTTACGGGCCGCCACCTAGTTTAACAGGCCAAGGTCGGGCTAGTTTAGCCGCCTTTAATGTGGAAGGGATTCATGCTAGTGATTTAGCTACTTTATTAGACCAGGAAGGAATCGCTATTCGCTCCGGTCATCACTGTACCCAACCTCTACACCGCCTTTTTGATGCTTCTGGCAGCGCGCGGGCAAGTCTATATTTTTATAATACCCGAGAAGAAATCGATCGCTTTATTGTCGCTTTACAGGAAACTATTGATTTCTTTGCCAATTGTTTTTCTTAAGAGTGAAGGAAGTTACTTATTATTATCAAGGAATTTGTCCCGAAACGGGCGAGTTATTGCGCTTGCCCCGCACTCTTTTGGCTGAAAAAATTGCCCAAGATTTGATGACAACTATCACCAATCCTCAAGGTAAAATGTATGGAATTTTGTTAGGAGAAAATGCTGCTGGCGAAATAGAAGTTTTAAAAGCTTTTTCTGGACAGGGAGAAGCTGCTGGCTGGGTTCCGTCCCTAGTGGGGAGAGAAAAAATTATTCGGGAAGAAAAGCGAGTTTTGCAACTTTTAGAAACAATTAAACAGGAAATTATTACCCTACAATCAATTCCCGAACATAATTTATATCGACTCAATCAAGCAAATTTTGAGCGCAAAATACAAGCTTTACAGCAACAACATCAAAACAATAAACAGGAACGAGATAGGTTAAGAAATTCAGGAAATTTAAACCCAGAAGAATTAGAAAAATTAAATAATATCAGTCGTCAGGAAAAAAGAGCAAGAAAGCAATTAAAACAGGAAGAAAAACAAGTTTTAGAACCCTTAATTGAGAAAATAAACGTAGCCAATCAGAGAATTATTGAACTTAAGCAACAGCGTAGGAACCTCTCCAAACAGTTACAGGAATTGCTGTATCAATCCTACTGTTTAAACAACTTTTCTGGACAATCTCTCTCCTTAGCTAAATTGATGGGCAGTAATTTGTTACCGACGGGAACAGGGGAATGTTGCGCCCCGAAATTATTAAATTATGCCGCCATGAAAGGATTAAAACCTGTCGCCATGGCCGAATTTTGGTGGGGAGAATCGAATCGAGATAGAAAACAGGGAGAATTTTATGGCGCTTGTCAAGAAAGATGTCAACCTCTCATGGGTTTTTTACTTTCTGGTTTACGTTCATCCCTAGAAATTATCTACGAAGACGAGGGAATAATTGCTATTAATAAACCCGCGGGATTATTATCGGTAGCAGGACGTTATCAAGATAGTCAAGATGCTGTGGTCAATCGGTTTCGTCGTCAGGGAAAAAATGTCATTCCAGTTCATCGTTTAGACCGAGAAACTTCGGGATTATTATTACTAGCTAAAAGTTTAGATATTTATCGTTGTTTATCCCAACAATTTCAACAGCGAGAAGTGGAAAAAATCTACGAAGCTATATTATCAGAAATTATTGAGCGAGAATCAGGCATAATTGACCTACCTCTCTGGGGAAATCCGCAAAATCGACCCTATCAAACTGTGGACTGGCAAAGGGGAAAAGCTAGTCAAACCTATTTTAAAGTTGTCGGTAAAGAAGGCAATTATTCTCGGCTAGAATTTATTCCCTACACGGGAAGAACCCATCAAATTCGAGTTCATAGTCAACAGGGATTAGGGATAGGAATTTTAGGCGATCGCTTGTACAATGGTAAGCAGTCCGACCGTTTATACCTACACGCTAAACAATTATCTTTTCGTCATCCTCAGACCGAAACTGAACTTGATCTCATCATTCCCACCCCCTTTTGAGAGCTATAATTGCTAACAGCAACAAATTAGGTTTTATCTATTGATTCAATGGTTGGCAAATCTTCATATTTTTGACTCCTTTGCTTGAATGAACGAGCATGGTGCGTTCTCAAAAATCTATCGGTGCAGCAGTAGAAGCCACATTAGGGAACGCACCCTACAGCTGTTATCAACCCGGCAGCGCGGGAACTTCAGTCAGTAACCACCTTCTTCGGCCGGATGAATAATAGCTTTGATTTTCATTAGATTCAGAATTCTTGAAAAGTTATCTCTTATTTTAAGATCAATCTGGAAGTTGGGTTTCCTTGCGTCAACCCAACCTACGAGCGATGCGCTCTGCTACGCAGTGCCTTCGGCATCGCACTATTTTTTTGCTTTTCTGTGATCTGCACCATCTTGCCTGTAACTGATAGTCTTAGAAGGATCAACCTTTGGTAAACTGTTTTGTGGGACTGGAGGGGGTGATGGCTGGGTTGGGGGTTGAACCGGGTTTTGGTTTTGTGGTTTTTCTGCCATTTTGAGCACCTCGAACAAGACTAACATTAAGCTTACCTATGATTATACTTTAAGTTCTATAAAGGTTGTGAATGAAAGTATCGATAAGATAAACACAAAACTTGCCATAGTTCTAACTCTCAGTGGTGTTTTGGTAAATTTTGGAAAAGACCTACCCGGCTATGCCGTAGTTGCTACATCTGTCAATTCAACTTATCCTTGCCTGTTTTGCTATTTAATGAAATTGAGTGCTTATATTTTAATAATCACTGCTATTGCCATTGCTTTATGGGGTTTATGACCATCAATTGGTGGCAAAATTATTTTACCAGAACAATTACTCGAAGATGAGTGGAATCTTATTGAAGAAGAAAATTATATGAAAGCTCTAATTAAATATCTAGAAAAAGAAACACTGTTGGTCTTAAATGATATCCGGGACATAAAGGCAAGTAGATTAGATTGGTCTATCCGAGCAATAGCATCAGCAGTTATTTTGTTGGGATTAGATGAGATTCTAACTATTTCAATTCCTGTGTTACAAAAGCTTTAGAACCGCTCCCCGCAGTCTAGCACTCTCCCCCATGCTAATATCCCACCCCCATCGGTCTAACACCCCCTTAACTAAGGCGGTTTAATCACCTCAATTTGGGCATAATTACTGCTACAAGGCGGATTTTACCCCATTTAAGGTAAAGGCGAAATTAAAAATTGTTGCTACTCTACAGCAAAACGTCTAGAATGGTCATTAATTTTTGTGAATGGTCGGGTCTTCTAACCGAAGGCATTGACGAAAAACACATTGTATCTGTCCTAGAGGCACTATGAAAAAGCTTAAGCAATACTGGACTGCTGAAGCACTGGAAAAAGACTTAGGCGATCCTCTCAATCCTGATAACCCTCTATCCTACAAGCGGGTGATCGAAATTGATGAGAGCGAAGAATTTCCCCACGAGGAAATTCGCTGGTTATACGACTGGAAACTCCAACACTACTACATTCCCACGGATTGCGGCGGTGAATTTACCTCTTTTGAGGAATTTGTCGCTTTTGTGCGGGTACTTTCCCGACGGGATCAAACTATCGGTATCGCTTTTACTACCCTATTCTGGTCGTTTTTAAACTGGATGGCGGGAACCCCGGAACAGAAACAGAAGCTCGCCCGTTTTATCATGGATGACTATGGGGCGATGTGTCTGGGTTACTCGGAAAAGGAACACGGTAGCGATCTGATCAATGGTGATCTGACCGCGACGAAGGTGGAAGGAGGTTATATTCTCAATGGGGAGAAATGGCCGATTAACCGGGCGACTATCTCTGGAGTTTCCTTTATTTTGGCGAAAACCGATGCTAACGGCGGGCCGAAGTGTTTAACCCTATTTATGGTCGATAAACGGCAATTAGACCCCGAAAAATACTATAATTTGCCGAAAATATACACCCATGGCGTGCGCGCCTCGGATATGAGTGGGATTGGTTTTAAGGATTGTTTCGTCCCCGATTCCATGCGTTTACGGGAGGAGGGAGACGGTTTAGAATTAGCTCTGAAAGGTTTCCAGATTACCCGAATGTTGTGCGCTGCTTTTTCCCACGGGGCAGCCGATACCGCTTTAAGAACTACCCTCAGTTTTGCCGTTAATCGGGTAATTTATCACAAAACTGTGATGGATTTGCCCCAACCCCGGCGCACTCTCGTCGATGCTTTCCTTGACATCCTTATTTGTGATTGCGAGACGATTCCGGCCGCGAGAGGTTTTCATATTATCCCCGAACAGTTTAGCGTCTGGGCTTCGGTGGTAAAATATTTTGTTACTGTCCGTCTGGAGGAGATGGTTAATAGTGTTTATGTGGTGTTGGGATCGCGTTTTTATATGCGAGAAGAACACGAATTCGGCATCTTCCAGAAGCTACTGCGGGATAATTCGATTATCAGTATGTTTGACGGCAGTTCGATCGTCAATCTTCATGCTTTAATCCTACAATTGCGTCCTTTAACCAAATATCGGGCTAAAGGCAACTCGCGCACCATGTCGGCGTTAAAAACCCGTTTAGAGGCGATTTTTAGCCTAGAAAAGTCAGTTCCTCCCTTTGAACCCAATAATTTAGAATTATTTGGCCGGGGAATGGATGATTCCCTACAGGGTTTAGAGATTGCCCTTGATATGCTCGAGGGATTGAAAAATTCTGACGAAGTGGACGCAGAGATATTAGAAAATCTGTTGATGTTGGGTAATTTAGTTTTAGAGGAACTAAATGCTCACGATGAACAGATTAGTCAATCGAAATTCGAGTATGGTCACGACCAATCACCCGAATTGTTCGAGATTGCCAAGAAATACTGTACTTTACACGCTGCTTCCGCTTGTTTACACACTTGGCTTTATAATCGTTCCATCTTGGGTGAATTTTTTGCCCAGGGGGAATGGTTGGTGTTGAGTTTACACCGATTACTGCGAACTCTGCGGCCGCTGCCTTACACTCTATCTGAGGTGTATATAGAAAATGTTGCCCAAGAATTGCTGAAATTATATCGGGAAAATCAACATTTTTCGATCGTGCCTTTTCAATTAGCCCATTCACAAACTACCGAGGAAAAAACCCATGAACTCCAACTCCAATCTTAATAATCTCGTACAAAATTGGTTAGTTAAACAGTTAGCCGATCAGTTATCTTTGGATGCAAAAACGATTAATGTGACTGAACCTTTAACTCGTTATGGTTTAGATTCGATCGATGCGGTAACGATGGTGGGTGATCTAGAAGATTGGGTTGGTCAAGAGTTACCTTCTACCCTTTTCTGGGATCATTCTACTATTGAAAAAGCGTCTCTTTTCCTAGTAGAAAACTACGATCTTTCTAATCTTTCCGGTGAGGAAACCCCCGCAGAAGTTGCCCCCGTCGCTGAAAAAGCCGAACCGGCCGTTAGTGGTGGCAAAGGTTGGAGTTTATTCGGTCGTCGTTAATTATCAGTGATCAGTGATCAGTTATCAGTTACTCGGTTATCAGTTAAAGCTTTTCTCATAAAAATGAAGTATAACCTATCAGATAACTTCTGTAAATTGAAATATATAAAAAAGGGCGATCAATTGAGCGCCCTTTTCTCCTACTAAATAACAAAAATTATCTCAAGATATACACCAGTAAAAACAGGATAATCCAGACCACATCGACGAAATGCCAGTATAATTCTGCCGCTTCCACACCAAAATGAGATTGACTAGAATAGTGGTCTTTTTGACGAGAACGCCAGAGGACAGATAGAATTAGCACTAAACCAAAAGTAACGTGGAGACCGTGGAATCCGGTTAAGGCATAAAAAGCGCTGGTAAAAACATTAGTTTTGAGACCAAATTCAGCGTGACTATATTCGTATCCTTGACCACAAAGGAAGATAATTCCCATCAGGGCAGTAATACCGAACCAAAATTGTAAACCGGCGTTATTGTTTTGTTTAATGGCTTTTTGTCCCATGTGCATAACAAAACTACTAGACACCAGAATAATCGTGTTAATTGTCGGTAGGGTTAATTCTAATTCTGGTGTGCCGGCGGGAGGCCAAACGGGTAACATGGTACGGTAGAACAAGAAAGCGGCAAATAAGCCCAAAAAGATGGAACTTTCCGCCACTAGAAACAAAACCAAACCGAATAAGCGATGATCTGGGTGGCCATGGTGTCCGTGTTCCACCGTTTCTGGATGATAATTGACAGAGAGTTGAGAATCTTTGATCGCTGAACCTTGCATGATTGAATGTCCTTAGTTTACACGGGAGACGGGGAGCTTTTTTTCAGTGATCAGTAAACAGTAATCAGTGAACTGAAAACTCACATCTGATAACTGATAACTGATAACTGATAACTGATAACTGATTATTGGGATTCGGAGCCCACTTCGGCGAGGATATCTTGTACTGATTCCGCTGCTTCTGATTCCTCCATATCAATACCGTAATCGTAGGGGCCGGACCAAAGAATCGGCATTTCCTCGAAATTCTCGATAATTGGGGGAGAGGAGGTTTGCCATTCTAGGGTTAAAGCGCGCCAAGGATTACGACCGGCGGGTTGACCTTTAAAGGCACTCCAGACCATATTAATAGCGAAGGGAACGCTCGATATACCGAGAATATAAGCCCCTGCGGTACTAAGAACATTTAAATCCTGAAATTGCACATCATACAGAGCAATACGACGGTTCATACCCAATAATCCCAATTCGTGCATCGGCATGAAAGTTAAATTCAAACCGATAAAAGTGAGAACAAAGTGGATACGACCGAGAGTCTCGTTATACATCCGTCCGGTCATTTTCGGGAACCAATGGTAAACGGCAGAAAACAGGGCCATTGCCGTACCACCAAATAGTACATAATGGAAGTGACCGACGACAAAATAGGTATCGTGGACGTGGATATCGAAGGGAACGGAAGCCAACATAATCCCAGTCAAACCACCGATGAGGAAGGAAGACAGGAAACCGACCCCAAATAACAAAGACGTATTGAGACTAAGTTTACCCCCCCAAAGAGTGGCACACCAACTAAAGATTTTAATGCCAGTGGGAACGGCGATTAACATAGTTGCCGCCATGAAAAACATCCGTAACCAGCCGGGGGTGCCGCTGGTGAACATATGGTGGGCCCAAACGATTAAACCCAAGAAACAGATGGTGAGACTGGAATAGGCGATCGCTCGATAACCAAAAATCGGTTTGCGGGCGTGAACCGGTAATATCTCCGATATCGTGCCGAAAAAGGGCAAGATCATGATATAAACGGCAGGATGGGAGTAAAACCAGAACATATGCTGATAAACCACCGGATCGCCGCCGCCGGCGGGGTTAAAAAAGCTCGTGCCGGCGATTAAATCAAAGGACAAGAGAACGAGAGCAGAAGCGAGAACGGGGGTGGAAAGCAGTACCAGAGTCGAGGTAGCCAGCATTGCCCAACAAAATAGCGGCATACTGTACAAATCCATCTCAGGAATCCGCATTTTCAGGATCGTGGTGATAAAATTAATCGAGCCTAAAATCGAAGAAGTCCCGATCAATAAAAGGCTCAAAATCCACAATTCTTCCCCCCATTTGCCGCTAATTAAGCTTAAAGGTGGGTAGGAAGTCCAACCGGACTGGGGAGCGCCGACAAAGAAACTGGATAATAATAGCAGCCCGCCGGGGGGATTAAGCCAGAAAGCCACAGCGTTAAGACGAGGAAAAGCCATATCTTCGGCCCCAATCATCAGGGGAATGAGATAATTGGCAAAACCTGCCCCAACCGGAACGATCCAAAGAAAGATCATGATCGTTCCGTGCATGGTCATAAATTGGTTATATAGTTCTGGGGAGACGAAATCGGGGTCGGGAGTGGCTAATTCTGTCCGCAGCACTTCCGCGAAAGCACCGCCAATAAAGAAGAAAAGAAAGGCAGTCACCAGATATTGAATACCGATGACTTTATGATCGGTGCAGAAAGTAAAGTAATCTGTCCACTTGCGGTGATGGATCACCTCGGGAACGGTTGCTGGGGTGGTTATTTCCGTTGATGCTGTCATAATGCCAAGATTTTAGATGACAAGAAAAATTACATTTGGTGCTGATGGGAAACTTGGGCGAGGATTTCAGCGTCGATGCCCATTTCTTCGGTGTAGGGGGTCAAATATTGACTATCAGAGCGATCTTTAGCGGTCATGGCTACGGTTTGATCGCTGTCAACTTCAGCGATTGTGTTATCCTGCACCCATTTGTCGTAATCTGCTTGGGAGTGAACCACAAAGCTAGATTTCATGCCGCCGTGATAGGCCCCGCAAAGTTCCGCACAAATGATCGGATATTGACCAATTTGATTGGATGTGAACGATAACACCGTTTCTTGTCCGGGGATAACGTCCTGTTTTAGACGCAATTGGGGAACCCAGAAAGCATGGATCACATCTCCCGCTTCCATATTCAGTTGCACGGGGCGATTGACGGGAGCGTGCAGTTCCCCGGAAACAATGCCAGTTTCGGGATAGGTGAAGATCCAAGCGTATTGAATACCTTTAACATTGACCACTAGGGGGGGAACTCCTTCACCATCGTAGGAATTGCCGATACCTAGGGCTACTCTGCGATCGCCGCTCAGGGCTATCATCGTGCCGTGGTGATGACCGTGGTGGGCGATTTCTCCTTTGTCACCCTTGGAAATCAAGGGATCGAGACCGCCGATATTGTTATAAATCTCGAAGCTATAGACGGCAAGGATAAAGACGATTACCGTCGGGATGGCTGTCCAGAAGATTTCTAGGGGGACATTGCCCTCCACTGCCGGCCCGTCGGTTTGATCCCCCGGTTGGCGACGAAAGCGAATCACTATATAAACGATCACGCCTTCAACTATTAAAAATAGTCCCGTGGCGATGGTCATCATCAGATTAAAGATACTATCTATTTCCTTGGCATCTTCGGAAGCGGCCACGGGCATTAAGCCATGATTTTGGCCATACCAGAGACTAATTAAGGTCAAGGCGATCCCGAGTACAAGGGTCAGGATACTGCTGGGAATTTTCACGGTCTTTTCAATATTTTCAATAGTGCCTACTTATTCAAGGCTAAAACATGATTCCCCTATAGATGGGAAATTTAACCAGCATCTTCTGAGAATTTTATCTTTTCTTTGGGATCGTTTTCAGGGAAAGTATTTAAAATCACTAATTTTTATATTTTATTCTGAGTTTATGTAAACAAATGTAACGGAAATGGCCAGAAATCTAAAGAATATCTAAAAGGTTTTACCGGTCGTAAAAAAACTCATTCACAGTGATAACTAACTGGCAAACAAAGCCATGATCTTTGATGACAGACTCCTTGAGAACAGGCAAACCGATGACCGAATCTGTTTTTAACCCGACACCCCTAAGAGAAACCGGCAATATTCAGGTGTGGATGCGCCGCTTAGTCTGGAAAATTGCGATCGCTACTTTCGCCCTGATGGTGGTGGGTGCTGCCACCAGAGTTATGAACGCCGGTTTAGCTTGTCCCGATTGGCCTCTGTGTTACGGTCAATGGATTCCCAGTCAGCAGATGAATCTACAGGTATTTCTGGAGTGGTTTCATCGTCTCGATGCCTCTTTGATCGGGTTTAGTACGCTCGCTCTCGTCGGTCTGTCTTGGTGGTATCGTCGCCATCTTCCCCCTTGGCTGTTCCCCTCTGCGATCGCTGCTTTAGCTTTAATTCTCCTGCAAGGAGTCCTGGGAGGATTAACCGTGACCCAATTACTGCGATTTGACATCGTAACCGCCCATTTAGGCACAGCTTTGCTCTTTTTTGCTACCCTAATCGTCATTGCTATCTGTCTGACTCCCTACCGTCCCACAGGTACAGTCGGGAAACTAACTTGGCTCGGAATGGTCGCCACCGGTCTAGTTTATCTGCAATGTCTCCTCGGCGGTCTCGTCGGTTCCCGTTGGGCTGCCCATCAGTGTTTAACGGTTTCCCAACTCTGCACCGTGATGAATAGCCACATTATCGGGGTTTTTCCCGCCACTATCTCGGTGTTAACCCTAGTTTTCTTCGCTTGGCGAATTGCCGCTATCCATCCTCTCCTCAAAAAACTAGCTTTTAGCGCCGGGGGATTAGTCGCCCTACAGGTGTTTTTAGGCGTTGCCACCCTGAAACTGCATCTACAGGTGGAACCCTTAACCATTACCCACCACAGCATCGGTGCGCTATTGGTGGGAACCCTCGTCGCTTTTACCACTTTTGCCCTTCGCGATCGTTATTTCGCACCTATAAGCCATCTCTAAGGATTTAATCACGATGACTGGAACTCAAGCCCTTCGCCACCACGATAATTTTTTACAAGTCGCTAAAAGTTATTATCAACTCACTAAACCCCGAATTATTCCTCTACTGCTGATTACCACGGCCGCTTCTATGGAAATCGCCTCTAAAGGTCAGGTTTCCCCTCTCTTACTCTTTCTTACCCTCCTCGGTGGCACTCTCGCCGCCGCCGCCGCTCAAACCTTAAACTGTATCTATGATCGCGACATCGATCACACCATGCTTCGCACCCGCGCCCGTCCCATTCCCTCCGGCCGCGTGCAACCCCTCCACGCCCTCATTTTTGCCTTCGTTTTAGCCTCCCTTTCCCTAGCACTTTTTGTCTTTTTTGTCAATACTTTGAGCGGATTTTTAGCAATGACCGGTATCGCATTTTATATGCTGATTTATACCCATCTGCTCAAGCGTCATAGTATCCAAAATATTGTTATCGGTGGCGCGGCTGGCTCGATTCCTCCCCTAGTGGGTTGGGCGGCAGTAACGGGCGATCTCGGTTGGATTCCTTGGATTTTATTCGCAATTATTTTCCTTTGGACTCCTCCCCATTTTTGGGCTTTGGCTTTAATGATCAAGGATGATTATGCAGAAGTGGATATCCCGATGATGCCCGTAGTTAAAGGAGAACAAGCCACTAGCGAGCAGATTTGGCTCTATACTTTAATCGTTGTTCCTTTCACTTTCCTCCTGATTTATCCCTTGGCTGCCTGTGGTGTGGTCTATGGTGTAGTGGCTTTAATTTTAGGGTTTGTTTTCCTGAAAAAAGCTTGGCGGTTAAAACAGAATCCTTTTGATCGGGACATCGCTCGATCGCTGTTTAAATATTCCATTCTTTACATGATGTTATTATGTACAGCTATGGTGATCGATAGTTTACCCATGACCTCTCGTCTCCTGGCTACAATTGCCAGTTTATTCTCCTGTAGTTAATCTCAGTTATCAGTTATCAGTTATCAGATGTGAGTTTTAGGTGAGCAGTATTAAATAGCAGTTTCCTAGTGTCTTTTCAATGTTTACTGATCACTGATCACTGAAAAACCCCACTTCCCGACTACTGATTGCGACTAAGGGAGTTAATTCGCTCGATTAGTTGGGCTAAGATTTCTTGTAATTGTCGATCTTGATGTTGGGAAAGGTTGATTTTATCACAGCTATAAATAACAGTGGTGTGATCTTTACCGCCAAATTCTTCGCCAATGCGCGGTAAGCTTAAATCCGTGTGTTGACGCATCAAATACATCCCAATCTGTCGGGCAAAACTAATTTCTCGTCGGCGGGAATTTCCTTTTAGATCGGCGATCGAGAGTTGAAATTTTTCTGCTACTACCGCCATAATAATCTCAGGAGAAGTGGCAATTTTGGCCATTGGTGGATTTAAAACCGGCGCGATATTTTCTACCGTCATCGGCAATCCAGAGATAGAAATATAAGTAGTAGCCCGGATTAATGCCCCCTCTAATTCGCGAATATTAGAAGTATAATTAACGGCAATATATTCGATAACTTCTCTTGGGAGACGCAGATTTTCGTACTCGGCCTTTTTTTGTAAAATTGCCATGCGAGTTTCGATATCCGGTGCTTGGATATCGGCGACTAATCCCATAGAAAAGCGAGAAATTAAACGATCCTGTAAACTGGGAATCTGTTTGGGGAGGCGATCGGAGGCTAAAACCACCTGTTTTCCCGCTTCGTGCAGGGTATTAAAGGTATGAAAAAATTCTTCTTGAGTGTATTCTTTTCCTTCAATAAATTGCAGATCATCCACTAATAATATATCCGCATGGCGATAATGATTACGAAAACTTTCCATACTATCTTGACGGATAGCAGTGATTAAATCATTAGTAAATTGTTCCGTCGATACATAAGAAACCCTGGATTGGGGATATAATTCCAGACGATAATGACCGATCGCTTGCATTAAATGGGTTTTACCTAATCCCACTCCACCACAAAGAAAAAGCGGGTTAAATTCGCGTCCGGGTAATTCCGCTACCGCTAAAGCAGCCGCGTGGGCCATGCGATTAGTTGGCCCGACAACAAAACGGGAAAAATTATATTTAGGGTTAAGTTGATTACCGGGGGATAATTCTGATTCTAAGCTAGTGTCAGGCTGGAAAATAGCGATCGAATCGCCCTGTTGTGCCGTTAGTTGAATCTCGACGGGATAACCGACGATATCCTGTACTACTTCGGCAATTGTTGACAGATAATTTTTCTGAAGATGGTTAAGAATAAAGGGATTGGCAGCCTGAATTACTAAGCGATTGTTTTGCCATTCTTTAACCGTCGCTGTTTGAAACCAAGTCTCGAAAGCGGGACGGGTTAATAGTAATTTTAGACGCTCTAGGAGATTATGCCAAAGTTGTTGGGCGCTGCTATCCACGGTTAATTTTGATTAACAAAGTTGATCTAGTGCGGCTGCTGGGAAACCTTATCAGTTTAGCGAGATTTTTCCGCTGACGATAAAATGATTTTCAGAGCTAAACAATTAATCTTTAGACAGATGACGCAAGTTTTAACAATCACCCAATTAGGAAATCCAATTCTACAGCAAAAAGCACCAGCGATCGATAATCTTCTCGATTCTGACTGTCAAAATTTGATCGATTCCCTGATTACCACCGTGCAAGCTGCCCACGGGGTGGGAATCGCCGCGCCCCAAGTTGCTCGGTCTCTGCGTCTGTTTATCGTTGCTTCTCACCCCAATCCTCGTTATCCGGACGCTCCGATGATGCCACCCACTGCCGTGATTAATCCTCGCATTTTGCAGGTCAGCGAGGAAATGGTCAAGGGTTGGGAAGGTTGCCTCAGTGTCCCCAATTTACGCGGTTTTGTCCCCCGTCATCAGTGGATCGAGGTGGACTATTGCGATCGCAAGGGTCGCGAAATCCGTCAAGTTTTCAGGGATTTTGTCGCGCGCATCTTTCAACACGAATACGATCATCTCGAAGGAATCCTCTTTCTCGATCGCCTTGCTTCTCCGGCGGATTTATACTCGGAGGAAGAATACCAAAAAATCAGTAATATTGCTGAATATAAGCGATAAAATCGCAAAATCTCTGTATGTCTTCAAAATAAGTTAAATAACTTAACGGGACTATTTTATCTGGCGACAAAATTTTTGTTGGTAAATCTAAATTTTTTGTTAAAATGATAACGATTATCATTCTAGGAAAACCACACTAACAAACAAATGAACTACTTGACAAAATAAATTAATTATGCAGTAGAACTCTGTCCTCAATTAACTAGGGAGATACTCAAGACTTTTTCGGTGACTAGGAAAATCAATTTTTCCAGATTTCCGCACCGGAGATAAACCCAGAGACGAGGAAATAAACCGATAGCTTTCATTAGTTATCGTCTAGATGCCCAGAAAAATAAATACTCTAGCAAAGGGTATTTATTGACAATTGGTAAAATCAGAAAACTTTGCCGATTAATTAACTATTGGAGTCTGTAAAAATATCTATGACCTTAGCTAAGTCCAAAGCAATTTTCCACAATGATGACTACAATCACTTTCCCGAAGTGATTACCGAACCTAAATCGCCGGTATCGGAAGCCGAGATGATGCAAGCGGTACGAACACTGCTGTTAGGATTAGGAGAAGACCCCGATCGCGAAGGTTTACGAGACACTCCTAAACGAGTAGTAAAAGCCCTAAAATTTCTCACTTCTGGTTATCAGCAATCCCTCGATGAATTGCTGAATGGGGCAGTTTTTCACGAGGAGGCTAACGAGATGGTTTTAATCCGAGATATCGATATTTTTAGCTCCTGTGAACACCATATTTTACCGATAATCGGCCGCGCTCATGTTGCCTATATTCCTAACGGGAAAGTGATCGGTTTATCGAAAATTGCCCGCATCTGTGAAATGTACGCCAGACGACTGCAAGTACAGGAACGTTTAACCGCACAAATTGCCGATGCTTTACAAGGATTACTGCAACCTCAAGGGGTGGCTGTGGTGATTGAAGCGACTCATATGTGCATGGTAATGCGCGGGGTTCAAAAACCCGGTTCTTGGACTTCTACGAGTGCCGTGCGCGGTATTTTTGCCGATTCTGCTAAGACTCGTCAAGAGTTTATGAGTTTGATTCGTCATAGTCCCGATTTTCACTAATTAGTCAGGGGGATCAGGATTATTTGATTGTCCTATCCCCGGTTTTTTCCTAAGCAAAAAACTAGAGCAAACCTAGCTATTTACTGTTTACTTTTTATTTTTGACTCGCCGTTATCATGCTGATTCGTCCCCGTCGTCTTCGTTATACTCCAGCGATTCGCCGTCTTGTTCGTGAAACCGAATTAACCGTTAATGACTTGATTTATCCTGTTTTTATCATGGAGGGAGAAAATCAAAAGGTGGCTATTCCTTCTATGCCCGATTGTTATCGTTATTCCCTCGATTTATTGCTAAAAGAAGTGGTTAATGCTTATAATTTAGGCATTAATGCCATCGCTCTTTTCCCTCTGATTGCCGAAGATAAAAAAGATAATTTCGGTACAGAAAGTTATAATCCCGATGGTTTAGTACAAAGGACAGTGAAAGCGATTAAAAAAGAAGTCCCTGAAATAATTATTATTACCGATGTTGCCCTTGATCCTTTTTCAATTTATGGTCATGATGGTATCGTCCAAGACGGTAAAATTCTTAACGATGAAACCGTGCAAGTTTTAGTGAAAATGTCGCTCTCGCAAGCGGCAGCCGGGGCTAATTTCGTCGCCCCTTCCGATATGATGGATGGTAGGGTTGGGGCGATCCGTCGAGCTTTAGACGAAGCGGGTTATCTAGATGTGGGAATTATCGCTTATACGGCTAAATATGCCTCTGCTTATTATGGTCCCTTCCGAGATGCCTTAGAATCAGCCCCGAAATTTGGTGATAAGAAAACCTATCAAATGGATGGGGCTAATAGTCGGGAAGCGTTACGGGAAGCCAGTTTAGACATAACAGAAGGGGCAGATATTATCATGGTTAAGCCCGCTCTCGCCTACCTCGATATTATCCGTCGTCTGCGAGATAGTAGCCATCTGCCCATTGCTGCCTACAATGTTAGTGGTGAATATGCAATGATTAAAGCGGCGGCAAAACAGGGCTGGATTGACGAAAAAAGCCTGATTTTGGAAACTTTAACCAGTATGAAACGAGCGGGGGCCGATTTGATTTTGACCTATTTTGCTCTTGATGTGGCATTAATGAAACAGGAAAGCCGATTTTAGGGTTTTTGCCAGCGAAATTGATAGAAATTATCCCGCGCACCCCACAGCTGCCGCCCAAGGCTATCATAACCTCGATCGCTGGTATCCATGCCCTGGGAATGTAGAATAATTGTATTAGTTATTTTTACCGCACCTCTGGCATTAGTGGGACAACCCTGGGGGGGAGTTTCTCCCCGATAACCCCCCGCTATCGGTTTTAAAAACACAGTACACACCGACTCGGCCAAATCTGATACATTTAAATTTCTTTCTGTCAAGTCTTTGTTACAAAAATTAATAAAGTTAGCGGCATTATTTAACTTATAAGCTTTTGATTCCACAGTGGAATTATCGGAGCTAGGTTGAATGACTAAAATTCTTTGACGATAGGGTTGATTTAACTGATCGATAATCGCCTGTTCTTGATAGAGATAAATATTATCCTGTTTGGGGGAAAAATTCACCGCACAGGTAGTCATCTGCACCTTAGCAATGCGGGGGTTAGTCTGCGCTTGTTCCCTGGTATCCATAACCCCAATTAAATGATTAGCCACCCCCTGCACTTGCGGGTTAAGGGGCCAAGATTGAGTGAGAAAAAATCCTAGGGCGATCGAAGTTTTCAGCATGAGCAGCGGCTTAATTCCGGTTAGTCTCTAATTAGCTTAAACTAATAAGCAGCAAGAGCAAAAAATCCCCTTTTCCCATGGCTAATCATCTGGCTGAATCTGAAAGTCTTTACCTGCGAAAACACGCCGAAAACCCGATCGATTGGTGGTATTGGTGTGACAGCGCCCTAGAAATTGCCAGGAGAGAAGATAAACCGATATTTCTCTCGATCGGTTATTCTAGCTGTCATTGGTGTACGGTTATGGAAGGAGAAGCTTTTTCCGATCAGGCCATTGCCGATTATCTCAATCAGTATTTTTTGCCGATCAAAGTTGATCGCGAGGAAAGACCGGACATCGATAGTATCTATATGCAAGCATTGCAGATGATGGTCGGTCAAGGGGGTTGGCCTCTGAATGTCTTCCTAACACCCGATAGTTTAATTCCCTTCTATGGTGGTACTTATTTTCCCGTGCAACCGCGCTTTAACCGGCCCGGTTTTCTGCAAGTGCTGCAATCGATACGTCGTTATTATGACGAGGAAAAAGACAAATTAAACAAATTTACGGCCGAAATGCTGGGCGCACTGCGTCAATCGGCTATTTTACCCCGAGCAGAGACCAATTTAGCTGCTCCTTCCCTTTTAGCCACAGGAATCGAGAGAAATACGGCAGTGATTCAGGTTAATCCCAATAACTACGGTCGGCCCAGTTTTCCGATGATTCCCTATTCTAATCTGGCTTTGCAGGGCAGTCGCTTTGGTGACGATTTTGAGGATTCCCTCCGGCAAGCGGCCTATCAACGGGGGGAAGATCTGGCCTTGGGGGGAATCTATGACCATGTAGGGGGAGGATTCCATCGTTATACGGTGGATTCGACGTGGACAGTTCCCCATTTTGAAAAAATGCTCTACGATAACGGGCAAATTGTCGAATATTTAGCCAATTTGTGGAGTGCCGGTTATCGAGAAGCGGCCTTTGAGAGAGGGATTAAAGGCACGGTTAACTGGCTAAAACGGGAAATGACCGCCCCAGAAGGCTATTTTTATGCGGCCCAAGATGCCGATAGTTTTCAGAATGCCACGGATAGAGAACCGGAGGAAGGAGCCTTTTATGTCTGGTCGGATTTAGAGTTAAGGGATTATCTCTCGATCGAGGAATTAGGACTGCTGCAAGCTAATTTTACCGTTACTGCCGAAGGGAATTTTGAGGGTCGTAATGTCCTGCAACGTCGGCAAGGGGGAGAATTATGGTCGGAGATAGAAAATATGCTCGATAAGTTATTTATTCGGCGTTATGGCAGTTCTCAGTCCCAATTAGCTCTTTTTCCCCCGGCCAGAGACAATCAAGAGGCGAAAACCGTTTCTTGGCCAGGACGGATTCCGGCGGTAACGGATACGAAAATGATCGTCGCTTGGAATAGTTTGATGATTTCCGGTTTGGCCCGGGCCTTTGCCGTCTTTAGCGAACCTTTGTACTGGCAAATGGCTAGTCAAGCGGCCGAGTTTATTCTCAAGCATCAGTGGTTAGATGGACGTTTTCAGCGCTTGAATTATCAGGGTCAGGCCTCGGTTTTGGCCCAATCGGAGGATTTTGCCTATTTTATTAAGGCTTTACTGGACTTGCAAACGGCTAATCCCCAAGAAACTCGCTGGTTAGAGGCGGCTATCGATCTACAGGGGGAATTCGATCGCTGGTTTTGGTCCAAGGATGAGGGAGGATATTTTAATACCGCTTCTGATCATAGTCTCGATCTGATCGTGCGGGAACGGGGTTATACGGATAATGCCACCCCTTCGGCTAACGGAATTGCGATCGCTAATTTAGTGCGTCTGTCGCGATTGACGGAAAATCTAGAATATCTCGATCGGGCCCAAAAGGCCTTGCAATCTTTTAGTACCATCCTAGAAGAGTCCCCCACCGCTTGCCCCAGTTTATTTGTCGCTCTCGATCACTATCGTCACGGTTTCTGTCTGCGCGCCCCGGAAAGCTCGATCGAGCCGCTGTTAAGTCGCTATTTGCCCACTGCGGTGTATCGAGTCGATGCCAGTTTGCCCCTTAGCACATTTGGGTTAATTTGTCAAGGGTTATGCTGCCTTGAACCGGCAGAAAATTTAGAACAGTTGGACCGACAAATTGCCGGAGTGATGGCAGGGGAGTCAATACGGCTCGGTTAACTTAAAGATGGTGCGTTCCCCTTGATCAAACGATGGAGTAACAAGGATTGCATCAGGGAACGCACCCTACTCGTGACAGAGCGATCGCACTCTCCCTAACGAGCGATTCACGCAGTTGGCGAATCTCCATTCCTACAAATTACAATTGAATTAAGATATTTATTTAATTTAAACAGGTGAGCGATGAAATCAAAAGTCAGTATTGAAATAGAAAAGAGAGAAGGAAAATATTCTGCTTACAGTCCTGAAATTGAAGGATATATAGCAGAAGGAAATTCTTTAGATTCAGTCATTGATGCTATAAAACAAGCCATCCAATCCCATTGGCATCAACAAGAAGAAGAATCCAGCAAGACAACGGCCCAATCGCTTCTCGAACTTTTTGAAAATATTACAGCCAGCATGACCGAAACAGAAATCAACAATTTGCCGAGGGACGGCGCACAAGAACATGACCACTATATCTATGGTATTCCTAAAAGCGATTCATGAGAACTATCTTTGCTGATACATTTTATTGGACAGCATCCATCAATCCTAGGGATAATTGGCACGGTCAAGTAATTGCTATTACTCGCAGATTAGAACAATTTTGTCTCGTGACAACTGAAGAAGTTTTAGCAGAAACTTTGACTTTTTTTCAGCTTACGGGAGTCAGATTCGACAACGTGCTTGTCAACTGGTTCAAGGAATAATCAAAAATCCCAATATTCAGGTAGTCCACCAAACTCATGAATCATTTTTAGCAGGTCTAACTCTCTACCAAAATCGTCCTGACAAAGAATATGGTCTCATTGATTGTATCTCTATGCAGACGATGCGAGAACTGGAAATTATCGAGATGTTGACCCATGATAAACATTTTACTCAGGAAGGTTTTGTGATTTTGCTATAGTGCGATCGCCCCCTCGTTCCTTAAGGTATTTAATCAAGTTAATAAAGGGAAAAATAAACACCCTCAAGATGACATTAAGGGGCAAGTTATCCTGTTTTTAGAAGCAATTTAGCCTACTTTGGTGGCTTCTTTTTCGGTGGATTGGGAGATCTTCAGTTTGCGCTTGAGGGTTGAGGCTGCACCGAGTGTACTGAGTGCCAGGAGACTTAAAGTTCAAGTTTTCCAGAAAGAAAATTAAAATAATTAAACATTTATATTAGTGTTTTATGTTAAATCTAATGTATATCGCATCGCTTCTTCCAATTGCTGTAAATAACTAGAAGAAAGTGTTCCCAACTGTCGCTGAAGTCGTTGTCTATCAATAACAACAATTTGATAACATAAGGCTACTGATTCCTGATTTAAGCCTGCTTGTCCTGCGGGAATAACCATTGTTCCAGGTATTTGTGCGCGACGTAAATTACTGGTTAATGGAATTACAACAACAGTGCTAGTGAAGCGATCAATATTGTTATGTTGGACAATAATAACAGGTCGAATACCAGCTTGTTCTGAACCACGACTCGGATTCAAATCAGCTAGATAAATATCGCCTCGCATTTATTTCTTATCCTCTTGTTCAAGGTGAGATAAATAATCGGGTAAAATACTTTCTGAAAAGCTAATATCCTCTTGAGCAAATTCATTTTGTAACGATTGTGCTTCTGCATCTGAAATATTATCCCATTTCTGAAAATGTGAATTTCTTTGTAAGGATTGGGCGAATTCAAGGACTTTTTGCTGTTTTTCTAGCGGTAAAGTCTTAATACTTTGCAAAATCTGGTCTTGAAGATTATTAATATGGGTGATAGACATTTCAACTTTTACCATATTTACACTAGGCCGACCATTGTACCACAAAAAATGCGCTTGTTGTCAATGCACCGGCATTTTCAGTTTTTAGCAAGAGATCGCACTGACAGATTGCGGGTGATGCAGGTTCACCAAATCGATAGATTACCTTTAAATTAATATATGATAAAAGGTGTCCCACTACCTAAAGGACGGACGAGATAATATCTCCTATCCCCTGGATGTGTACCACAAGGTTCAAAGGCTTTATCAAAAACAGTTTTTTCCATACATCTTCCCAATTTCACAGGGATAAAACAAGCGCCATACCTGATATATGCACCAGTAATACCTGGCACTATATAAGTTTGATTTCTTTGCTCAATACACCTATACACTTGACCAGATTGAGCTATTTGAAAGTTTTTGTTTTCACTTAAGTTAAATGTTTTAGCTTGTCGAGACACAGTTAGTCCCAATAAAGTTAATACAGCCGTTATGTATATTACACTTGTTTTCATTAATGTATCTCCTCAAAGTGCAATCGCCCTCTAGCACCCAGGTTAAGCAACAACCGAACCCAACACCAAAGGTGCTTGAAAACAACTATACACACTACCCCCCCGCACTGTATCTTACGATACATTTTCTCAATCTTTACATTCCTCTCCCCTTAGTCCCTCGCCTTCGGGAGCGATAGGTTAGTATAGAGTGGGTGAAAACAATTTTTCTCCATTGATTTCGGGTGTCTCATGCGTATTCAATGGGATGAAGCCAAACGACAGCGAGTTTTAACAGAACGTGACATTGACTTCACTCGGTTAAACGATCTGCTTTACAAACCTTACATCGAAGACCAACGCTCTGAGCAGCCAGAACAATATCGGATTGTTGGCTTTGCGGGCGGAACGTTAACAACATTCATCGTAGAATACAGAGTCGATGAAGTCGGTGATTACATTTGGGTTGTCACCGCTTGGAAATCAACTAAACAGGAGCGCAAAAGCTATGAGGAAACAGTCAACTGAAATTAAAGATATTGAGGAAATTGCTCAACAAGCACATCTAGGGAAAGATGTCTCTGAGCATTTCACAGGTAATTTTCAGGTTAAGCAACAAATTAATCTTGATTTTCCCCCGGAGTTACTAGGAAGCATAGATGTAGAGTGTCAATTGCAGAACATGAATCGTCAGGATTGGATCAAGATGGTTTGCGTTGAAAAACTCCGTGCAATTCAATCTAGCAGAATAGCCAATAGTGTTTAGTGGGGTCAAAGTATCCTACGCTACAATTTAATAAATATTTAGGGCTTGCTGAATAAATCTAAAAACCTTGTTGGGTAAGACTTTTAGACTTTTTTCCCTCAAAAAGTGCCTACCATTGGAGTGATCGGGGGGAAATTGAGGTACTTTTTCCCTGAAAATTAGGTAGTTGACCCCCTCAAAATGGTTAAAACCCTACACCCCACACGCTACACCCCACACCCTGCCCCCAGGAAAAACTTTTTGCCGCAAACCCTAGATAATCAGTCTTTAAGAACTGGATTTGGTGTAATAGCAAATCTGTTTTTAATACCATGATTAACTCCCAATCCAACTTTAAAAACCCAGTTGGGTATTGTTCCACAACTTCCCACTATCCTGTACCTTTTAAACAGGATTTAGTCTTAGGTTGATTTTGCCAGGGCCAGCCAATGGAGGTGAAAGATTGCTTGATAGATGGGATTATGGACCCGCAGCCGGCCTTCGTCTTTGATCACTAACCCCGATAAAAGTAACTCTTTCTCTGGAGGGCTATCCTCGGCAATCACCTCTTTTTCCCTTAAAATCCGTTCATAGAGTCTCAGGAGCAACTGGGAGCGATGACTGTTGAGAAGCCGATCGCGAATAGTCCGCAGATGTTCCGGTTCATCCTGAGCTTCCCAATTGTCAATGATCTTCTTCTGTACCAAGTCCTCAATCCAGAGGGACTCACCATTGGGGGGAATCGGTGCGGCAGCGGTGCGAATTAACTGACAGAGTTTTTGGGTCAGAAAAGGTTGACCGTTTGTCCAAGCAAAGACTTCTTTTAAGACAGTTTGCGGGTTACTAACTTTCTCGGCCAATCCGCGCAGTAAAGGCTGGGCTTCGTGTTCCTTAAAACCCTCCAATTGAATCGAATGACCGATATTAAAAGGAGTGATTTGGTGGTCGGTAATTAAATCGGAGGGGGTGACAACACCGAAGAAAGCGAAGGTCAAACGCCGATAGAGCGGGTTAAAACCACGCTGGTTATAGCAGGAACGAATCAGGGCAAAAAAGTCATTAACCGCGAAATTTAAGCCCAAAACGCTATCAATTTCATCGATAAAAATCGCGATCGGTTTCGGGGGAGAACCGTCCACTATCCCCACTTCCAGCAATAACACTTCTTCGATAAATTCGCCCAAGCGCTGTACTGCCGAGACATCTTCCCGTTCTTGCCACCAAGCTTTGAGATTGACCCTTTTGAGCAGGCCAAAACGTCGCCCTAACTCGAAGGCTATCCCCTTGTACCATTGGTCGGGAGTGACATTTTCGCTGCCGATGCGGGTTAAATCAATGGGAGCGCAACAGACCCCCTCGTGTTGGAGGTGGTCGATCATGCGTACCATTAAACTAGACTTGCCCATTTGACGGGGATTGAGGACATAGCAAAAATCGCCGCGTTTGAGGGCTTTATAGAGATAACGGTCGGCGGCGCGGACCACGTAGGTGGGGGCATCCATGGGTAAACTGCCCCCCACTTGGTAGTCAAAGGTGCTAGATTCTTCGCTACTTCTGAGCAGTTCATTTTCAAACAGTAATTCTGCTTGGGTGGCCTTGAGAATTTCTAGGGTTTGGCTGAGTTCTAGGGTGCGCTCCTGCACTTTCTGTTCTAGGGTGCGGCTATACTCGGCTAATTCTTCGGTAAAGCGAATCCGTTCCGCTTCCGCCTGTTTTCGTTCGGTAATATCGGTAAAAGCGGTGATCGCATAGATAATTTCTCCTTTTTCGTCAAAAACGGGCGTGGCATACACTTCTAGGGGAATAATCTTCTCTCCTTGGTGAATTTCTAGATCATCCATCGTGTTTTTTTCCCCCCTTAAAGCTCGGACAATCGGATGGTATTCTGTGGGATACAATCGATCGGTTCCAGCTTGATATAACTGATAGGTTTCCCCCAACTGATTAGCCGTGGTGATATTAACTATCTCTTTTCCTAAAATCTCTTGGGCGGTTTGATTGGCATAATAGGGTTGACTGCCAGCATCAAGGACGAATACCCCCACTGGCATCGCTTCTAAAAATTGCGCTAGTTGTCTCTGTTTGGCTTTGATTTCGGCGTAGAGTTTGGCGTTAGTAATTGCGATCGCCGCTTGGCTGGAGAGCAGTTGCAGCACTTCCAATCTTTCTTGGGTAAAAGCCCCGACGGTGAGATTATTTTCTAGATAGACAATTCCCCGCAGTTGTCCTTGGTCGAGGAGGGGCGAACAGAGCAGGGATTTGGTTTGATGGGTTTTAATATAGGAATCATTGCTAAAATTGCCCTCATGGGCAGCATCGTCATTAAGAACGGTTTGACCGCTCCGGGCTACATAGTTAATAATTGAGACGGGAAGATGTTCTTCGATGGCATTAGATTTAAAGACTGTCACCCCATCTTCCTGCACCGAACCGGAGGCTTCGATCAATAGTTGTCCGCCACTTTCTAGGATAAGATAGCCCAGCTGCGCCCCAGCATTTTCGATGAGAATTTTCATCAGGGTGGCGAGTAATTTATCTAAAACTATCTCGCTAGAAATGGCTTGGAAGGCCTTCATAATCGTGGCTAAATCTAACAGTTCTCCCGCATGACTAACTGAATTTTTTCTGGTGGGAGTTCTCCTAGTTTCGGTCTGGTAATTGTAACCATAATTATTGACCATTAACTGAGAATAACTGCTTTCTATATCTTTGACTTTAGCTGTTGCTCCCCAAAGAGAATAGAGATAAGCAGCTTCATTGATGTAGGTTTTGGCAATTTTTACTTTACCCCAATCGAGATAGAATTTCGCCGCTAGTTCGTTAGCCAGTGCCTCTTCATTAATGTATTCATTTTCCTTGGCTTTAGCGATGGCTAGATCATAATTTTCTATGGCTTCTAGATAGGATTGCTGTACCCGCTCCTTTTCCGCTTGCACTAAATAAAATTTATGGAGATAGTTAGAGGGGGCTTGATTAGCCCATTCCCGCAGCTTTTTCTGATTATTCGTCACTCGTTCTAATACTTGCTGTTTTTGGTCATTGTCCAGATGATTATAAATAGCTAAATGGGCGAGGGAATCATAGAAATTATGCAGAGAAATCAAGAAAGTGGCGGTAGCTCCTCCCAGATATTTTTGGGCTTGTTTAGCGTTTTCAATGGCTTGTTCGTACTGTCCAAATAAATAACAAAGGTATAATTTATTAACAAATAAAGCACAGAGTCCGTAGAGATCATTAGCCTCTAGATGATACGGTAACATAAGAGTTTCTTGATAGTATTGTCCTTCTAAACGACTGAGATTTTGCGAGCGCCCCAGTAGATTTAAAACTGTTTGTCCGTAGATTTTTAGATAGTTGCGAGTATTTTCTTGTTTAAGCTTAACAAAAGCCAGATCATAATTAGCTATTTCCTGGGCTAATTCTGTTAATTCCTGTCCGATAAAGGCAGAATGAAAACAGTAAAGATAGGCGCAGGTTGTTCCGTAGTATAGATCCCCAATGTCTAAACCAGTTTGATAGGAAGATTTTAACAAAGACAGGGAATTTTTAATCGGTTCTTTCCAGATACTAATAGTGGCGGAAAAGACGGCAATTATTTTCGGCATCAGGGCTTTGGCATGAAATTTATCGGCGATGTTTAAAGCCAGTTTTCCAAATTGATAACCCGTTTCCCAATCTTCTAAAATACCACAAAGAATTAAGCCATAATTGACATAAGTAAAAGCCGCTAGATAACTATTGCCGTATTCAATTGATAAGTTAACCTGTTTTGATACTAGGATGGGTAAGAGATGAGGGGCGGCAATAAAAACAGGAGGAAATATGGCAGTCGCCATCTTCATTATTGCTAATTTTTCTTCCTCATTTATCGGCGGTAAATTACTTAAATCCTCAATATTTTTACCCGCTAATTTTTGCCGAGTTTTAGTAAGTTCTTCGTGGATATATGATGATTGTAAGGATTCAGAAATCTCGAAATCGAAGCTTTTTAGGACGGATAAACCAATTTGTACCGCTTTTAGTTCTTGATTTTGGGTGTGATAAGCTTCGATAATGACTTCATAAACTTTTATTTTATCTAGGGTTGTTTTTGCCTGTTTTAATACGAGATTAGCCCAGCACTGCATCGGTTCAAAATCCCCAGTTAAATAGGCAATTTCCGTGGCTTCAGAATAAACATTTAAATTCAGTTGATAGTTATTTTTCCAACTTGATTTTTTAAGAAGTTTTTGAGCAATTTTAATATATTTTAAGGCTTCGATTTGGGCATTGGCAGCTTTGGCTTTTTGGGCTGCTAGTAAATTCAAGTTAGCCACTAACTCTCGTTCTTTTTCCTCGCTAATTAGTTGATAACCAAGATTGAGATGATCGACTATTTTAAAAATCTTTTCCGATAATTCATTGGCAGCAGTATTCCGCCAAAGTAGGCGACCAATTTTTAGATGAATTAAAGATTTTTGGCTGTCTTCGATGAGAGCGTAAGCTCCTTGTTGAATGCGATCATGAGCAAATTTATATTCTTGAATCAGTAATTGTTCATCTAATTCTGAGAGGGGAATAATCAAACCAGCTTCGCTACTATAATTTAAAATTGGTAAAAGTTCTGAAGGTGATTTTTCAGAGATTATTGCCAGACTATATAAATTAAACTCTGCTCCAAGGCAGGCCGCTAAACTTAAAACCTCCTGGGTTTCGGGGGGCAATTTCTGCATTTTGCCCATCATAAATTGAATCAGATTATCGGTACTGCCAATCCTTTGAATTTGGCCGAGATGCCATTGCCAATAGCCCCTATTATTGTCGATTTTAGTGGTTGTTTCCTGCCCGGGTTGGAAAAATAGCAAATTTTCCCAGTAGATAGTTTTGAGAAATTCATTGACAAAAAAAGGATTACCGTGGGTTTTTTGCCAGACTAAAGCGGCCAAAGATTGCACATATTCTGGTGAATGATTTAATGTCTCGGCAATTAACTGATTGACCTGTTCAAGTCCCAGAGGTTTTAAAATAACTTGATTGATAATTATGCCCCCCTGCTCTAATTTATCGAGAGTAGCGGTTAGGGGATGGGTGGAATTAATTTCATTACTGCGATAGGAGCCAATTAAAAATAAATAGTCGATATCGCCATCGAGCATAATTAATTCTATCAACTGAAGACTAGCTAAGTCTGCCCATTGCAAATCATCGAGAAAGATGACTAAGGGATGTTCCGGGGAACAAAAGACCCGAATAAAATTTTTAAAGACTAAATTAAAGCGATTTTGAGTAGCGATCGCTCCTAATTGTAACACCTCTGGTTGCGGACCGATAATTAATTCTAGTTCAGGAATCACATCAATAATAACCCGTGCATTCGTCCCCAAAGACTTTAGGAGTTTTTGTCGCCATAGTTCCAGTTGTGGTTGACTTTCCCCCAAAAGTTGCTTGACCAGATGAGTCAAAGCGCTAACCACGGCAGCGTAGGGAGTGTTGCGCTGAAACTGGTCAAATTTACCAGAGATAAAAAAGCCGCGTTTTTCAGTAATTGGCTGATAAATTTCCCCAACCAAGGTGGTTTTACCTATACCAGAATAACCCGTAACTAGCATCAGTTCGGTGTGAGAGGAGTTTTTATCCGCCGTGGCTACCCGTTGAAAAGCAGCGAGGAGAGTGGCGATTGCTGCCTCCCTGCCGTAGAGTTTCTGGGGAATTTGGAACTGATTAGCTAGATCTTGCCTAGCGATGACAAAATCCTCAATTTTACCCGTTTTTTCTAGTTGTCTTAAACATTCTTCTAAATCTGCCCGAATACCATAGGCACTTTGGTATCGTTCCTCGGGGGTTTTAGCCATCAGTTTCCTGATGATTGCCTCCACCACCGGGGGAATTTTCTCCCTGACGAGACTATTAATCTCCAAAGGTTGTTTAGCCAGATGACAGTGAACTAATTCCAAAGCATCTTTAGCTGGAAAAGGTAATTGTCCGGTGAGCAGTTCGTAGAAGCTAACGCCCAAGGAATAAAAATCCGTGCGGTAATCGAGACTGCGATTCATCCGTCCGGTTTGTTCGGGAGAAATATAGGCTAAAGTCCCCTCCAGGACGTTGGGATTTTTTAGCCCCGGATTTTCCCGCCGCAGGACGCTGGCAATGCCAAAATCGATGATTTTAATTTGTCCGGTTTCGGGGTTAAGAACTATATTGGCAGGATTAATATCTTTGTGAATAACCTTGGCGTTGTGAATTTTCTCTAAATTAGCCACTATTCGGGGTGCAAGGCTTAAAAAGTCCCTTAAGGCCAGGGTTTTGCCCTCTAGCCATTTTTTTAAGGATATGCCCCCGAAATCTTCCAAAATAATCACGGGAGTTCTACGGTAGGTTTCTAAACCATAAGCTTTAATCGCCCCCTCGAAGTTCAGGCCGCAGATGGTTTTATACTCCTGTTTGTAGTGGGTTAGTTCTTGGGCGGTGGGATATTCTTGCTTGAGGATTTTGAGGATAACGGGTTGATTATCGGCGGTGCGAATGGCCCGATAGACTTCTGAGTTAACACTTTCGTAGATTTGGGCAAGAATGTCGTATCCGTTGAGAAGAATCATCGAAAAATTGGGTTTGAAACCCCGTCCTTTTAGGACGGCTTGGCATTTAAGATGTTTCGCTATATGCTAGAGATACAGCGAAACAATCTTAACTATGTACGCCACTCAAAAGAACCAACTTAGACAACTTAATCAGCAGGAATTTAATGCCCTGACTGCTTTGTGTCGTTTGAGTAAGAATCTTTTTAATGTGGCGTTGTACGAATGTAGGCAATATTTCTTTGCTGAAAGAAAACGTTTGACCTACGAATCTAACTACCATATTTGCAAATCTAATGAAAACTATCGGCTTTTGAATACCGATATTGCTCAGCAAACGATGAAGGTAGTAGATAGAAGTATGCGGTCTTTCTTGGGACTGCTTAAGGCAATTAGTATAGGGAGATGTGACCAAAGACCACAACTGCCCCAATACTTGTCTAAAGAGGGATATTTCCCTTTGATTATTCCTCGAATTAAACTCAAAGATGGAATGTTGGCAATTCCCATGTCTAGAGAGTTTAAAAAAGAATATGGCGAAGTTAAAATCCAACTCCCAGAAAGACTGAAAGACAAGAATATTAAGGAGGTACGAATACATCCCAAATACTCGGCTCGATGGTTTGAAATCGAGTACATTTATGAGGATGAAGCAATAGAAACATCTGTGGACTCCGAAAAAGCAATAGCTATTGACTTGGGGGTTGATAACTTGGCAGCTTGTTTTGACACTGAGGGGCATCAATTTTTGATTGATGGAAAAAGACTTAAAAGCATTAATCAGTGGTACAACAAGCGTAATGCTGAACTTCAATCTGCCAAAGATAAGCAAGGCATTAAAGAGTTGACTAATCAACAAGCACAGCTTAATCAATGGCGTAATGATTCTATTCGAGATTATTTGAATAAATCCGCTCGAATAATAATTAACCATTGCTTGAACCACCAAATAGGCAAGTTGGTAGTTGGGTATAATCCAAGTATTAAACAAGAGATTAATATTGGACGTTCCAACAATCAAAACTTTGTTCAGATACCTTTTTGGCAACTTAGACAAAAGCTCAAAGCTTTGTGTTCTCGATACGGAATTGAGTATTGTGAACAAGAGGAGTCTTATTCGTCTAAAGCTAGTTTTTACGATCAAGATGAGATTCCTATTTACAATGCCGATAACCCCATCAAACAGAATTTTTCTGGTAGAAGGGTTAAGCGGGGATTGTATCAAACAAAGAACAGACATCTTGTTTCAGCCGATATTAATGGTAGTGCCAATATTTTGGTTAAAAGTAAGCACAGACTCAATTTTGAGCGAGTGTCTAGCGGGTTTTTGGCTAACCCTTTAAGGATTTACGTCTCTTAAGAATCCCCGCCAGGCGCGGGAGTGTCAATTTTTTGCTTGGCGATTGTAAATGGCTGCGGGTCTCCCCAAGAAAAATTCTACGGGAACCAAGACAAGACTCCGCAAGGCCGAAAGAACTCGATTTACCTGTGAGACGGAAGGACGGGGAGAAGGCAGCACTTGCTCGAAATACTCGGAATGCAAGGTAAAACCAAAGTGAACATCTTCCGGTAAGCTCAGTTTAGCAATCGGTCCGTCCTTGAGATTGTCAGGGTTAAATAACCAAGCTTCTAATACTCTGGTCGGGGTTAAAACCGTCGTAAATAGATAGCCCTGTTCTTGGGGAATAAACTGAATGCTATCTAAAATATAGCCATCGGGACAAACATAAAAATCCAGTAGTTCCCGACCTAAATGTGATACATGAGTATTAGTGGCATTTTTTTCTTGTCTAATCTGTTCAGTTAACTGATTCCAATCCTTATCGAGGGGAACCTTGGCTAATACCGAGGGCAAGTCATGACTGGGAAGTTCGGCATCGCTGAGGATGCGATTACTTTGGTCGCGAAAATCCATATACTGACGACGACAGATTAATTCGCGCACATAACCGGAATAAACCTGATAAATGGCGCTGTATCCCTGTTCCAATTCCCGTGGGTCGGCGGTGTAGAGACAGGTAAAGAACCAACCAGGATGGATGAAAGCTTGTTCGCTTATCACCCTGGCATCTTCGATAACCACTTTGCGTAGCACTCCGGGGTCAAAGGGAAACATCCAGGGAATGCCGTGGTATTCGGGGGGATAACTCTGACCAGTAAAATGTTGGATATCGTCTTTTTCGATCGCTTCGGTTAAACTAATAGTGGCGTTTTGGATGGCCACCAGCTGAATTTGACCGTTGATACTATGGTAATTACAAAGGAAGTGATAACTGTCGCCATTGAAGGTAATTAATTGCGAGGGAACGGTGGTTTCTTCTTCCTTGAGGTCTTGACGTTTAACCAGATAAATTTGAGTTTTCGGATAGGTTTCTTCTGGCTTGATTCTGATACCTAATAGTTTGGCTACTCCCATCTGAAAAGGCATATCGGGAATCATGATATAATCTTCGGTGACGATAACCGAATGGGGGCTACCATCAAGGATAGTTCCCTGTAGTTTCCAAGGTTTAAGTTGTTTTTGTTGATCCCAAAGAACAATATACACCGAGTTATCTAAATCTTTTAACATACCTCCCGATACAAGTTTTAGCTTTAATTCACAGGTGATAAATTCTTGGGTTTTTTTGTCGTAGAAGGGATGAGCGGTATTTTCTAGGACGGGGAAAAAAGACAAAGGCACGGAAACAAGATGTTGGTCAAAATAACCAATCGGGGTGATAGTATCAAGGGAAACGGGGTCCACTTCCCAGTAACGTCCCGCATCGGCGGTGAGAATTAATCTGGTTTCTTCTAGTTGTTCATCTTCGGAAACTTTTTCTAGTTTAACCATAGCAGTATTCGCTATTTCCGAAGAACCCAAAATGCTGATCACGGCGGGAAAATTGGCTTTAATAATATTAAATATCGGTAAAACTTTTCGCCAAAAACTATCCCAAGTTTTCAGTTTTTTACTGTGGACGTTAACTTGATTATTTTTCCCTTGCAAGTCCCATCTAATAATTACACCTTCGCCAGAGAACAAATGACGGTCATTTTTTCTATGAAAAGGACAGACGATAAAAACGTATCCCGAAAGATTCTCCGGCCAATGTCCCTCGGTAATTGTGGCGACCGCTTTATATAAATTGTTCTCATCCGGTTGACCGAGTTGCGAGCGACTAAAGTTACTAATGTTGACAGTATTTTGGACAGTATCTTTGATTGACATATTCATAAGTAGTCGTACAAAATTGATTTACTAGGTTCAAAAGGCACTCATGCAGAAGGCAGCTTTGTTCTCCCCACTTCCCACACCCTCACTGATAACTGATTACTTTTTACTGATAACTGATAGAGGATTTCACCTCTAAAAAATAGCGTCGATACAATTCATAGCCGGGTACTACTTTATCTCCTGATTGTTTGAGTAGTCCCATACTGCTGAGTTTGTAAGCGAGAATTGGGTCTAATTGTACGGGTTCCACCGCGCTCATCACTCTATCGAGGGCTTTCGCTAGTTCAGGCTGTTGTTCTAATACCGCCCAATGGCGTCGCAGGTGATGGGCATAAATCCCCGTGACGGAGGTGGCACTGGTTAGTATTTGCGTCATAGTTATTTCCTCCCGACTGAGATAGTAGAGGGCGGTTTGTACCAAAGCTGGGTGTCCTCCTACTAGCTCCATCAATTGTTTGACTTTTTCCTGATTTTCCCAGGTGAGTTGATAACGTTGGGCTAATTGCAATACCTCCTCAAGACTAAAATGACTTAGCTGTGCGGGGAATCCCACGTTAAAGGGGGATTGATTGAGTTGCAGGGGGACGTAAATTTCTGTGGAATGGACGACGATAAGACGGAGTTTTTGCCAGATAGGTAGGGTTTTGGCTTCTTCGTACCAAGAACGCAGCAGCGGTAAAAAATCCTTGGCCACTTGGGGATGTTCAAAAATCTGATTGAGTTCATCGAGAGCGAGGACAATGGGGGCGGTAATCGATTCCAGGAGATAGTCTTGAATGTAGACCGTACAGCTAATCTTGCTGCCTAAATCCTGATCCCAATACTCATCTAATTGTGGTTTTAACTGTAGTTGACGGGCAGCATTGGCACACAACCAGCGCAAAAATTGGTTTAAATCACCTAAAATCGCTTGGTCTACCTGTTCTAAGTTCAAACTCACCGTGCGGTAGCCTTGCTGTTTAGCAAAATCGAGCATTCTCAAAAGTAGGGAAGTTTTGCCCATTTCTTTCGGGGCTTTTATCCGCACTAAAGCCCCCGGTTTCTTGATTTCCTGCTTTATCTGTTCTTCCAGGGGAAGGCGTTCTAAATAAAATGGGGAACCAAGGGGAACTGCCCCATTGGGATAGGGGGGTAATATGTCCAATTTTTCGCTCTTGGATGGAGAATTAACCGGAATTTTGTCTTGAGGGGGTGCTGTTAGCTGAAAATTCAGGGCGGCGATTTCTTGCCAGTCGAGGCATAATCGACGACAAATTTGGGCAAAAGTGGCTTGTTCTACTGGTTTCCCGGTCAGGAAGTTGCTGACAATAGCCAAACTAAATTCAGCTTCTTTAGCTAAGGATCGTTGACTGCTAAAGCCCTGCTTTTTCACGGCTAATTTAACTTGATTGAGGCAATGTTGTTGTACTCTTAGATGGCTCGATAGGGAATCTCTCATAAGAATTGGGGAATTGGGAAGAATAAATAAAAATAAATCTCCTTAATACTGAATCCTAACCCAATTGTAGATGTTGGATTTTGCAGGAGTTCTATTTTTTGTCAAAGATAAGCAAAAATTATCTATCGACTCCATAAGCTTGAGAATATTTAAATTAACATTCCGCAATATTTATAAATTCTTAATAATTAATTGAGAAATATTTTTATTTAACAACGATGTTGCAATGGTTACGGCGATTTGATAGAATTTCATAATGGGTTATTTTGTGCTTTTTTGGTCAGCAATGGTGGAAACCCTTGCCACACCTAGAAGGTAATCCTGATTAAGACGGGTAAATTAGTCAATTTCACCCACAACGATGATCTTTTTTTTGTGTAGTTTTATTGCAAAGAAAAAGTTTTTTTGACAAAAAGCACAAAGTATGATAGGTACCCAACCTATTTCTGGCTGCCAGTAGTTATTGCAGAGTGGGAGTTGGGAAGCTTTTCCAGTAATCAGTGGACTGAAACGCAAATCTGATAACTGATGACTGATGACTGATGACCCCTGCTATGAGCATAATGCCAGAGAGCCGCCGCTAATTGCTGTCTTTCACTTTCAGGGTGTTCTTGACGCACCATCTCTACATATTTATTCCCGCTTTCAGGTTGTATTCCTCTACCGAGGATAAGGCGATCGCTCCAATGGGTTGTTCCACTGATTTCCCTTCTAGATCGAGCGTTGCTACAGCCAAAAGAGATTTAGGAATCTCTCGGTCAATCTTGTTGTTAACAAGCTGTAAATCAACGGGAAACTGCTTATCTTGGCTGAAAAAACTCGATTCTAAAGTCCCAAACCGATCTAGCCGTGTCAGGCAAAGCGTTCTCTGACTTTTTGTTGATGTTACCTCGATATAAGGTTCTCTTAGTTCGGGATGCCGGTTTTTCAGGTCTTCAAGCGATCGCACTAACTTTAAATAATCATTGTAGGTTTCCTTGATTTTGATCGCAATTTCCGTAAGATTCTGATTGTTAACTTCGGGAAAAAAGCCACGAAATTGAACCGCAGGACGAGCTATTAGGCGGCTTTCTTGCCATTTCTGGTTAGCAACCCCAATCATCCGGTCAAATGCCTCATAATTGCTGCTTTCTAAGGGATGGGTGCGATAAACTTGGGGATAACGGCTTTTATCCCTTCCTGCTAACCAGGTGACGGGTTGATAACCGCCAATTTCCTTACAGGCCTTCAAAATTGTGGTGTCTGGACGTAAAGCACTTTTTGACCCGTCAACCGCAAGGCATTGAGAGCGACATTTTGAGTTGAGGCGGCAACCTGCTTGTCGGTGGCTAAATGCGACAGATACTGGCGGATTTCGGACACTCCCATCTCTCTAGGATGACGTTTGTTGTGTAAAGAGAATAAAGTCTCGAATGTAGTAGAGGTAGGATTTTTCCGTCTTCAAGCTAAAGTGCTTGAGACGCATGACTTCTCGGACTCGTTCTAACAGTCGAGGGGACTGGGCTTCTTCTGTCATCGGCAAATGCGGTAAAATCGGTTTGGCAGGGATACTAGACCGCCCCCTGCGGTAATTATGCCCAAATGGGGGTGATTAAACCGCACGGTGCGGTATTAAGTTTTATTTATGAGGTGTTAGACCGATGGAGGTGGGATAGTAGGATAAAGGGGTTATGATTCACTGAGAGAAATGGAATATAAAGCAAAGGTTTCTACACTCCTAAAAAAACAGCCAATTCAAGGCGAAGAGCTTGCTGATAATCAGAAAGTTGCTGTGCCCACAGGCAAGGTTTACACTGTGGATGAGATACTTGAAACTAATGGACTACACTCTCATGTCGAGCTTGCCTTTGAGTCTGGCTCTTGGTGGATTTTCTTGCCTCACTGGGATACTGGTCTTCAAACCCAAGAAGTTAAGGCTGTCTTCTCTCTTGAGCAAGCAAACATCAGTAACCTAATTTATGGTTATTTAGTCTTTAGTCGTGGCAATCAAGAAGTTCTCCGAGTAAGGGCAACGTCTGGTCAACCTGGTTATCAGTACCCTGGGGCTCACACTCAAAGGGGTAAGGGTTGTATTCCCCCTGATAATGACTGGAAGATTTCTACCAATGGATACTATCTTGCGACTCCAGGTATTGAAGGGATGTTTTACCATATCACACCAGATCCAGATCCAGACACAGGACGAAGTGAATTCGGACTTCACCGCGACTCTAACGTTGCAATTTATCCAGGCTCTGCTGGGTGCATCGTAGTCAAGACTAGTGACTTCAACGACAAGATTCGACCTTTTTTAGATGGATTGAGAGAGACACAAAGCTTCATTTCTTTGAGTGTTTTTTACAGCACCTAACTTGTGCCAAGGTGTGAGCTTTCTCAATGCCATAGACTTGAGCAGATTCTTGTTGCGTTAACTCTGTAAATCTAGTTATTAGGAGAAAAGTGATGGCTTTTGAATGGAATGATTTTGTGAGTACAATTCGAGATGCTGAGATTGAGTTCGAGCATCTCAAGAAGGTGCAGCTTGCCCAAGCTATTCTTGAATCTGGGCGGGGCAACTCCGACTTATTTAAGCTACACGGTAACCCATTTGGAATGAAGTATCGTCCCGAAATGAGTGGAATAGCAATTCCTGTTACTTACGAAGCAAGTGATGGTGAAGACATATACTGTAAATTTGTAACTCTTGAGGATGCCATTCGCGGATATTGGATATTTATTAATCGACCAGTATATTCTGGGTGGCGTTCGAGTATTTCTTCGCCTGAGACATATATAAGGTTTATTGCATTTGCTGGCTATATAGGTGGTGATTCCGCTGCAAAACAAGCATATGTAGACAAAGTCGTTAATTTGTTCGATGAAGCTTCAAGGCTCCTCAGGAAAACAACTGAAAATGGCAGTTTCTGGAAGCAAAATGGCGTTCTTCTCGAGGTTGGACATGGCACATTGCCCAGTGGGGTATTTGACCCAGGCACAGTTGGTGTCAACTCTAAAAATGAGTATGAGTTGAATAAGATTGCTGCAGAAGCGGCAAAGCGTGTTATCAGACAAGCTGGCGTACCTTGTGACATCACAGATGCAGTTGCAAGCTTATACAATTTAGGAACGCGAGCCGCTGGCTATGACGTATTCTGCTCAATTCATCACAACAGTGCTAATCGTTCTGCTCAGGGCGCAGAAGTGCTAGTCCACGATCGTAAAGCAGATCCTCCAGATTTAGCACTTTCACGGATAATGAGTGCAGAAATTGCGGCAGAGTTAGGTATACGAGATCGTATTGCAGGAGGACGCGAGCCACGCCAAGCACTTGGAGTGTTAAGTGGTGCAGAAGATACGGATGTTCGAGTTGCAGTTTTAGCTGAAGTCTACTTCATTGATGTTTCTGTGCCTGATGTAGTTGACTGGAGTACAAGAGGCGGACAAGCAATAGGTAGAGCGATTTTGAAATGGCTAAGAGCTAATCAGTAGCTGGACTCTCTTATTTTTGTCCTAACAGCAGCAGATAGAACCTGCGATCGCTATCGCTGTAGCTGCAGCAGTGCGATCGCCATCGCCGTAGGGTGCGTTAATGTTAATGTAACGGTGCGATTCGTTTCTAGGGGAATAAATAGCCTAGAGTGCTGATAAAACAGCATAACTGACAAAAAGGATGTAGGTGAAAGACCTACCCTGTAAGGGACACAGTGACTCCCGACCTGCCCCCAGTGACTAGACTCGGAAATCTAGAGGCTGAAGCGGGGAACAAGGACGCAATCAGAGCCAAAACAGATAGGCGCAAGGCGCGTTAACGGGGAGACAATAAGGGAAAACCAGAAAAAGCATCCAATTTCAGAGCAACAATCTGAGCTAAAAATGTTGACTCAACCTTCTAAACTCGCAGAGCTTTCGTTACGGTATCTGCTATCCCTAGAGTTGAAGGTGGGTGAAGTGGTCAACCCTAAATTGTCAAAACAATCCCAAAGTCGGAACGAAGAAAAACGATGATTAGGTCAAGAGAAAAGTCGAAACTCAAGTAGGTTGGACGAGCAACGTAACCCCTAACATCGGGTAGGACGAAGCGTAATTGCTTCGAGGTAATCAGTGATCGCCGATCGCATCGCCTGTAGGTTGGGTTGACGCAAGGAAACCCAACTTCCATATTCATATTAAAATAAGAGATAAGTTTTCAAAAATTCTGAACCTGATGAAAATCAAAGCTATTATTCATCCAGCCGAAGAAGGCGGTTACTGGGCTGAAGTTCCCGCTCTGCCCGGTTGTATAACAGAAGGAGATAGTATGGACGAAGTTGTCGATAACCTCCAAGATGCCATACAAGGCTGGTTAGAAGTTGCCAATGAAAGCAAACAACCTGAATCTAGGTCAGAAGTGATTGAAATTGCTGTATGAAATCAATATCAGGGAAAAAACTCTGTAAAATTGTCGAAAAAAAAGGTTGGATACTCAAAAAAATTACCAGTAGTCACCATATTTATGAAAAGGAGGATGAAGATAAAATTCTATCTATTCCTGTACACCGCAATCAGGACTTAAAAATTGGAACTTTAAAATCAATTATGAAAATAGCTCGATTATCGGAAGATGACTTATAAGCTTTCGTAGGGTGCGTTAATGTTAATGTAACGCACCATCAATTTTCTAATATGCGGTGGGTTACGCTGTCACTAACCCACCCTACAGTGCTACTGTGAAGAGACAAGCTGATGTCCGAGGTTATAATGGTCAAAGAGTTAAAAAAGAAATTAATCTAATCAATAGCCACAATGAAGGTACAGCCAAATGAGTCAAGTCTTAACCCTAGAATTGAGCGATGAAGTCTATGCCGCCTTGCAACAGCAAGCTAAAATATTAGGTATCGACCTGTCAGAATTAGTAACAACTTCCCTAGAGCGACAGTATCGCTTGAACAAAAATAAAGACCAACGCACGGAAGCGGAAAAAGAAGCAGCACGTCAACGCTTTCGAGCGCACGCTGGCTCAATTAGCGGCTATCCGACAGGAGCAGATAATGAAAGCATTGATGCTGACTTAGGGAGAGAGTATGGAGATACTCATGAGGAGACATCAAATCGGTGATACTCCTCGATAATTCTGGGTTACTTTGCTATGTCTATCGTGATCAACCAGGACATGAAGAAGCTGTCCAATTGTTAGATAGTGCAGGTAAAAGCATCACCCACAGTTACGTTTTAGCAGAGTTAGTTGCTCTAGCTCAAGTTCGGCGTTACCCGCGTTTAGCTACCCTAGAATTTATCACCGATTTGCTAGAAAATCCAGATATCGAGACAGTTTGGATAGATGAGCCTTTACATCGTGCTGCTGTCAAACTATTGATGGCACGGCAAGATAAGACTTATTCCTTATGTGATGCAGTTAGCTTTTTATTGATGCGTCAGTTCAATATTAATGAAGCATTAACCACCGATCGCCATTTTGAGCAAGAAGGTTTTCACCGTTTACTTGTATTCTAAAAAGGGCAGAGCTGCGTCAGGGGTTGGTATTTCTCCAACTGGTACTCTTGCCATTTCCCCGACCCCCGTTCGGTGAGGGATTGGGCGTTTCCCAACTGTGCGGCTGCTTCCCGCCAGAATTGTTCAAAGTTCTGCCGCAGTTCTCCGGTGGCAATCATTGATTTTAACGCGATAATTTAGTCAACAATTCCAAGAGTTTTTTACTATTAGGAGTCAAGAGAGTTCGACGATAGGCATCGGCGGCTTTTTTAATCGCTTCCGCTTGGGTGGGATAGGGATGAATAACACTAGAGAGTTTACTCAGTCCGATTTTAGCAACCATAGCGGTAGTAATTTGGGAAATCATCTCACCGGCGTGGGAGGCGACGATAGTGGCTCCTAAAATTTGGTCGGAACCTTGTTTGTGAATAATTTTTAAAAAACCTGCCGTTTCCCCATCAGCGATAGCTCGATCGACTATACTCAAAGGAATTTTAATAGTATTAGTGGCCAATCCCCGGGCTTGTGCTTGGGTTTCATCCATGCCCACATGGGCGATTTCTGGGTCGGTATAAGTGACCCAAGGCATAACTAAATTACTGAGCTTATTGCGTCCGAAACCGAAGGGAGAAAAGAGAGTATTTTTAATCACAATACGGGCGGCTGCATCGGCAGCATGGGTAAATTTCCAATCCAGACAGATATCACCGGCTGCATAAATTTTCGGGTTAGTAGTTTGCAGATAATCATTAACTTTGACTCCCCGACGAGTATCGTATTCCACAGCCACCGCTTCTAAATTTAATCCTGACACATTAGGCTCCCGGCCTGCACCGACTAAAATCTCATCGACGGTGATAGTTGCTCCTTGACCGTTGCTAGTATATTCAATGGTTTTACCCCGCTCATTTTTTGTCACCCGTTCAATTTGGCAGGAGAGAATTAATTGCATTCCTTCCCGCAGCAAAGTATTCTCAATAATTTCGGATGCTTCTTGGTCTTCTTTATTCAAAAGATGGGAATGATTATGAAATAAAATCACCTGCGCGCCTAACCGTTGAAAAGCTTGGGCTAATTCACAACCAATCGGCCCGCCACCGATAACAGCTAATCGAGGAGGTAATTCTGTTAGGGAAAAAATTGTTTCATTGGTATAAAATTCCGCCTCTTTTAGTCCGGGGATATGGGGATGAAAAGCCCTAGCACCAGTGGCAATGACGGCTTTTTTATAATCGAGGGTTTTTCCCGTCACTTCCACAGCATTTTGTCCTAAAAAACGAGCGCTACCCAAGAAGACATCGATACCTAGTTTTTGGAAACGTTGCACCGAATCATTATGGCTAATATCGGCGCGAATTTGCCGCATTCTGGTCATGACTCTGGCAAAATCTACCCTAGTATCCCCAATATTAATTCCTAATTTTTTGGCTTGCTCAATTTCCCCGATAATTCTAGAGGAACGAATCAGACATTTAGAAGGAACACAACCGAAATTGAGGCAATCTCCCCCCATGAGGTGTTTTTCCACTAAAGCCACTTTTAAACCTATATCTAAACCCGCAGCCCCAGCCGCTACGACTAAACCCGCAGTACCCGCACCAATGACGACTAAATCATAACAATCTTGGGGTTGTGGATTGACCCAATCGGCAGGATGAACATAATTAACTAATTTTTGATTATGTTCGTCCATGGGGAGAACATTAACTTCCCTAGAGCTATTTTCAAACATATTAGACCTCTTGTAAAAATCAAAAATTGTTGTTAGGGTTAGGAGTCAGTAGCCGGTCGTCAGTAGTCAGGAGAATTAAGAATGAATAATAATCAGTTAAATGGTCTATTTACAGATTTTATGCAATTTAATTCTTATTTTTGCCGTTTTTGAACCCTGAAAAATTAATTATGCAAGAGGTTTATCTTAACACCCCACACCCCACACCCTACTTCCCCACTTCCCCACACCCTGACTGATAACTGATGACTATTCACTGATAACTGATGCCAGGGCTTGACGGGCAATTTTCGTGACGTAGAGGGTGACGGCAACGGTAGCGATAAAACCGATCAGGCGAATAGTCCATTGTAAAACTGGGTTAGTGGCTGGTGCCGAGGTCCCGATAGTGGCAAGATTGCCGGCTAAAGAGCCAATATAAACATACATTATTGTCCCCGGAATCATGCCTGCGGAACCTAGTAGATAATCTTTCAGGGAAACCCCGGTGACACCATAGGCATAATTGAGCAGATTAAAAGGAAATACGGGAGATAAACGGGTTAAAAGCACTATTTTTAAGCCTTCTCTCCCCACGGCTTCATCGATAGCTTGAAATTTATTATTACCTTGAATTTTTTCCGCTACCCAACCCCTAGCCAGATAACGTCCCACCAAAAAAGCGGCAGTAGCGCCGATAGTTGCCCCGATAAAGACGTAAAAAGAGCCTAAAACCACGCCAAAAACCACACCAGCCCCGAAAGTCAGGATTGAACCGGGAAAAAAGGCCACAGTAGCTAGAATATAGATAATTATAAACGCGATCGCTCCTACGGCTCCCAAACTATCCACCCAAGTTAAGGCATCGAAAAGAATAGTTTGAGGGTTAAAACCGGTGGAGGCACTCGATTCGAGGGCAAAAGCGGGGGGAGTAGTCAGGAGAAAAGTGCCGCTAAAGGTGATTAGCAGCGGCAAATAACGGCAAATAACCAGCTTTTTCCAGTTGCTGGACTGGGAAATAATCATCACAAGTCCCTAAAAAGAGAATAAAAGAGAGATTAAACTATAAAAGCGAATTAAATAGAACTGGGAGCTATTCTACCCTAGTTATCATTGTTCAGACCAGAAAGCCAAGCCTGAAACTTCCCAGAAAATCCCCCTCTCTGGGAGAAGATAAGACAACCAACAGCCCGGTAATTTTTGCTCTTTACTTGATATTACACCTTGCCGTCTCTGGGGAAAAAATGTCACAATTAGAAATAATTAGCATTGGATATAGCAATCAATCTATGAAAATCATCCCCAAGGTCAAAGCACCTACCTTCCTGCAAATGGCACAATGGATCATTAATCCCGTAGCTTTTATGGAAAATGCCGCCCGCAAGCATGGCGATATTTTTAGCACGAAAGTGGGTTTAACTGTAGATAATTTTATCTTTATCAGTAGTCCTGCGGCCCTACAACAGCTTTTAACTAATGACCGTAAACAATTCTCGGCCCCGGGGGAAGCCAATCGGATTATTGCCCCGATTATTGGTGATTATTCCGTCGTCATGTTAGACGGAGATATCCACAAAAAACGCCGTCAGCTTTTATTGCCACCTTTTCACGGGGAAAGAATGCGTTTGTACGGTGATTTAATCCGCGATATTACCCTGAGAGTAATGGCAGAATTGCCCGAAAATCAACCTTTTAAAGCCCGTTCAGCGACCACAGCGATTGCTTTACAAGTAATTATGGAGGCAGTTTTTGGAATTAGTCAAGGGGAACGTTATCAAACCCTGAAAAAAACTCTCGCTGAAATGCTCGATATTTTTAACTCTCCGGTGATGGCTTCTTTATTATTTTTCCCCATTTTGCGGGCTGATTTTGGTTCCTGGAGTCCCTGGGGAAAATACCAGCGTTTCCAAGAAAAAATTGATGATATTATCTACACAGAAATTGCCGAAAGAAAAGCTAATCCTAACCCCAATCGCACCGATATTTTATCACTACTGATGTCGGCCCAGGATGAAGAAGGCAACCCGATGAGCGATAAGGAATTGCGCGATGAATTAATGACCTTATTATTCGCAGGTCATGAAACCACGGCCACTGCTATGTCTTGGGTGCTATACTGGACCCATCGCTACCCAGAAATTAAAGCAAAAATTATCCAAGAAATAGCCACTTTAGGAGATAATCCTAACCCGATTGATATGACTAGATTACCCTATCTTTCTGCGGTTTGTTCGGAAACTTTACGCATTCATCCCGTGGGAATGTTAACTTTTCCGCGAGTAGTGGAAGAACCGGTAGAACTAGATGGTTATCCTTTAGAAAAAGGGACAATTCTTATGGGTTGTATTTATCTAGCTCACCACCGCGAGCAAACTTTCCCCGATTCCCATACTTTTAAACCAGAACGCTTTTTAGAAAAACAATTCACCCCCTACGAATATATGCCTTTTGGTGGTGGGGCGCGTCGTTGTATCGGGGAAGTTTTAGCTATTTACGAGATGAAAATCGCTATCGCCACAATTTTAGCCAATTATCAGTTAACTCTAGTTAATAATACCCCCGAAAAACCCAGCCGCCGCGGTGTAACCCTTGCTCCCTCGCGAGGAGTTCCCATGGTCTTAAAAGGACGACGGGAACCTCTGGTGACTGCCCCGATGCTCGCCGAAATTTCTTAACAAAACTGACAAACTATTGTACAATCAGAGTTGTGGTATCCTCTATCATAACTCTGTTTTTTTGTCAATAAAATTGGGGATAATTATGGTCTTAATTCGTTTAGCTAAATCTTGGCAAATTTCCGAAAATGAAGTTACTTCTGAAAGTGTTTATTTTAACCGTCGTCGCTTTTTACAGGGGTTAATCGGGGCAGGAATTGCGGGGAGTTCACTGTTATTAACTGCTTGTGGTAAATCCTCCTCCTCGGAAGCTTTAGAAAAAAGTTTGCAATTACCTAAAATTGAAGGGTTCAGCAAGAATCCGAATTTTTTAACGGTAAATCGCCCCATAGTTGCCGAAACTGTAGCGGGGAGATATAATAATTTTTATGAGTTCGGAGGGGGGAAAAATATCTGGTTAAAAGCGCAGAAATTACCGACGAATCCCTGGACGGTAGAAGTGGGAGGATTGGTAAAAAATCCCCAAACCTACGATATAGATACTATTAAAAAAACCTTTCCTCTCGAAGAAAGAATCTATCGTTTTCGTTGTGTGGAAGCTTGGTCAATGGTGTTACCTTGGCTGGGGTTTCCGATGAGTGCTTTAATTGCAGCAGTGGAACCAAAACCAGAAGCTAAATTCGTCCGTTTTACTTCCTTTTATGATCCGGAAATTACTAAAGGGCCAGGATTACATTTAGGTCCCTTACCTTGGCCCTATACAGAAGGTTTAAGAATTGAAGAAATGGCCAACGAATTAGCTTTCTTTGCCGTGGGAATTTTCGGTCATGATTTACCCAAACAACAGGGCGCACCCTTGCGAATGGTTATTCCTTGGAAATACGGTTTTAAAGGAGCAAAATCGATAGTAAAAATTGAATTTACCGCCAAACAACCCGCCACCTACTGGAACACAATTGACGCTCACGAATACGATTTTGAGGCTAATGTAAACCCCAGTAAACCCCATCCCCGTTGGTCGCAAGCAACGGAGAAATTTATCGGCAGTAGAAGTGATTTATCTTGGGAAATTATCGAAACTCTGCCCTATAATGGCTATAGTGAATATGTAGCTAGTTTATATAGTTAAGTCCTATGATTATCCCCGTTTTATTAAGTTGAAGGAAGTATTTATGGACAATAAAACCCTGTACGAAGAAGACTTTTATCTCTGGATTAGAACTACTATTAATCAACTGCAAGCGAGACAGTTTGAGCGGGTAGATTTAGAGAATTTACTGGAGGAGTTAGCAAGTATGGGAAGGAGTGAAAAGCGCACAATTGAAAATCTTTTGATTCAATTGCTGGTACATTTGCTGAAACTAACTTACTGGACAGGAGAAAAAGCTAGAAATGAGGGTCACTGGAAAGGGGAAATTAGAAACTTTCGCCGACAAATAATCAAAGAAGTTAAAGATAGTCCTAGTCTGAAACCCTATATTCTCGAAATTTTCGATGAATGTTATCTTTCAGCCCGAAAAAATGCCAGTGATCGCTCTCAATTATCCCTCGATACTTTCCCCGCTATTCCCATTGGTTCCCTTGAACAAATTCTCGATGAAGATTGGTTTCCTGCGGGCGATAATCTGGAAATATAGCCATCAGTCAGGCTGCTCCATACTGCTGTAACAAAAAACAACTATCTCCCGATAGCGATCGCTAAAGGTCGAATAATTGTAAATTTTTGTCAAGGGGTGCGGTCAGATATAGGAATCATCGCTATAATTCCAGAAAACTCCTGTTATTTTAGCTTATTGTCAGGAATCTAGTTAAACAAGGTTTTTGGCAATATGCTAATCTGGCTAACACGCTTTTGGGCGTGATATAGGGAAAAGTTCTTGCAATCGCGCCTAAATAGAGTGTTATACGGAAAGTTGACCCATATCGTTACCCCAGAGAGTGTTATACGGAAAGTTGACCTATAAGATGTAGTTAGACGGAATTTTGGAAGTAAACCAACGAGATTATGTTAAGCAGAGTGTCACAATTAATAGCGATTAGTTTGCTGTGTTTAGTGGGCTGCTCTGGACGAGCTAGTAATAATAATGAACCTGCTTTCCCCAAAAAGACAAGCGTAACTGAGTCTGAGCTATCTGGTTGTTGGTCTCAAAGCTTGGGAGTGGGTGGTACATTATTGAAAAATACATATACCCTTGAATCAGGAGTTAATTACACTCGAAGAAGTAAATACACCGTTGGCCCACCTGAAGCTGTTTCTCTTCCCGAAGCTGTTTTCTTTGGAAAATGGATTATTGATAATGAGTATGTCATAATCAAGGAGAGTCAAGACGATGCAGAAAAAACCATAACCCTGAAGGTGATTTCAAACCACGAACTGAAACTTCTAGGATCAAGCTCAAATGCTTTATTGTTAAGATGTTAAGTGTGATCGCCATCTTTGTTGTTCAGGGTAAAATAGAGGGGTTAATTTTGAAATCGAGGTCATACCGATGACAGTCCGCCAACGACGTTACAGCAAAGAAGAGATAGCCCAACGCGGGCAAGAACTTTATGAGTCTGGCATTCGGCAGCAAGTCGAAGCTGGCAACGAGGGCAAAATCCTAGCGATCGACATCGAAACCGGAAATTTTGAGGTTGATGAAACGGTCGTAGCTGCAACTAATCGGCTGTTTGAGCGCAATCCCGATGCCCAGCCTTTTGGAATTCGGATTGGACATCGCGCCGTTTATCACTTTGGTTCGCGGAGTTTGAAGAAGGGTCAATGATATATGGAGTGGTGAATTTGCGTCGGGAAGCCACGCTTTCCCTTGTTGTTGGTAATTCATCTGGTCAAAGAGAATTCATCAATACCGTGATTGATACAGGGTTTGATGGCTTTCTGTCTTTACCCTCTGAAATCATTGTTCGTCTTGGATTGCCTTGGACGATTTCCAACCCAGCAACTCTGGGGGATGGTAGCGAAGTCTTGTTTGATTTTTACACCGCAACAGTCATTTGGGATGGGCAGTACCGTGAGGTCGATATTGCAGCATCAGAGACAGAACCGCTCCTCGGAATGGCGATGCTCTACGGCTATCGATTGCAGGTTGATAATGTTGAGGGCGGTATCGTGAAAATTGAAGCCTTGTGATCCTTGTTAGAAGCGATCGGCGAGGCACGGTCTAACAACACAGTGGAGCGGACGGTATAAAATCTTTGCGCTTCGTTTTGGTCATATCTGCCGCCGCTCACTTTAGCCGTTATACTGAATCGGTTTTTAATAGTATGATTAACTGCCAATCCCACTTGAAAAACCCGCTCCCTTCTCCCCACTGCTGTAACAAAAAACAACTATCTCCCGATAGCGATCGCTAAAGGTCGAATAATTGTAAATTTCTGAATGAGCCTAATTATCAGGAATTTAGTTAAACCCAGACGCAATCGAATGTGTATCTTTTCTCACGACGTTCAACAGGTGTCCAACACAAAGATCTACGCTCGCCTGAATGGCGACCGTCAGCACTTAGTGTATGAGATGCGCCTAACGTCGGAATCCGACGTGGCGATGATCCTCCCGTTGCCAACTCAATTGCCGAGTACGGACCAAGTAAGTTTCGTAAACCTTTCTGGTTACGACGGCTTTTTTCGCGACATGGATCGATGCTTCCCGATGCTGGAAGTGCGTAGCAAAGGCGTCGCTTTCGCGGGAGCGAGTCCTAAAAATCTCATGGTTCATCGAGTTGGCGCGTTTGACGCTTCGTTCGTACCCGCACTCGCGGATTTTCACAGACTTGATCTTCGATTTCGCCTTCCAGAGGATGTTTGGAAACAGCTGCCGCTTTACAGTGACTTTGGTTTTGCCGTCTTTCAGCTTCGATCTGGAGACATGCGGATCCATCCCATGGCATTGTCGTTTAGGACGCGGAATTCAACGGCCCTTTTCTTCCCGACTGCCCACGTCCATGATGGAAGCGTTCATCCCGTGGCGCAATTCGATCACTCCCTTTACGCACAGGCGGGAGCGTCCCAATGGCGTCGGAATCCGACGTGGCGATGATCCTCCCGTTGGGGACCTGCGATCGATTTCTGAGTGGGTGCACGGGTCATTCCTGCCTTGCGACGTTATGAACTTCGGCAACTCTATCATGTCAGATAAGACCAAGGGTCTCGTTGATCCACTGACGCCTGTTGCCCGCTGCAAGTTGGCTGGCCCATTGCCAAACCGGGATACCTGGCTACCTGTGTAACCGCTGGCTAACCGATCGTTGCAGCTGCCGATGCCGCGAGCGTCACTTTGCTCCTAGACATGGCAGTGCGATGCCGAAGGCACTGCGTAGCAGTACGCAATCGCCGTAGGGTGCGTTCCCTAATGTGGCTCCTACTGCTCCAGCGATCGATTTGGCGTTGTCAGGTGTAAAGATGAATCAAGCAAAAGGGCGTTGTCAGATCAGAATATGAAGAATGAATTGCGACACAACGAGAGCCTTACTCTTAAAGCGTTTTCAAGTCTGCTCTGATGCGCCATCATCTTCAAACTTGACAACGCCGAATTGCCAGATATTGGAGTTCACTACTGGCTAGATGCAGGAACGAGGCTGAAATACATTTTGAAAGTCTGGGTTGAGGATTAAAGAGCTTGCGAATTAGTAGTCAGGGTGGGCGTTTGCTCACCTTGCTTTTTCATGCGGTAATATGGAATGAGATGGTGAAACACTGAGACTATAGCTATGACGCTCGCATCAAATAAACAAACCGCTATCATTCGTACAGAGCGAGGACTGACAATCGCAGGAACCCGCATCACCCTCTACGATGTGATGGATTATGTGACTGCTCAATATCCACCTAAGTTCATTCAGGGATTATTTGATCTGACGGAAGAGCAAATTAACACTGCCCTGGCTTATATTGAGGCTAATCGTGCGGATGTAGAGGCTGAGTACCAGCAAGTTCTCAAAGAAGCTGAAGAACTCCGACAATATTATGAAGAGCAAAATCGTGAGCGAGTGGCTCGAAGTGCTGCTAAGCCGCCAAAACCAGGCACAGAAGCCATTCGAGCCAAACTTCAAGCGGAAAAAGCCAAGTTGGCATCACGGGCATGAATTTTCTAGTTGATCATAACTTACGAGGGCATTCTGTTGTCCTCGCCGGGAGACTTGCTGCCAGTGGTTGGCTTGACTTGATCTCGATTCGTTTTATTCTGTTTGAAGAAGTTGGGTTAGCTGTCACGAGCGATGATCGCGTTGTTTGGCGGTATGCCCAAGCCAATCAGATGATCCTGATCACCGCTAACCGAAGTATGAAAGGCAAAGATTCTCTGGAGCAAGTGATGCGGGAGGAAAATACCCCCACATCATTACCTGTTGTGACAATCGCTAATATTGAGCGACTACTTGCCGAGCCAGATTATCGCGATCGTTGCGTTAATCGTTTGGTTGATATTGTAGTTGATATTGAAGATTATCAAGGCGCAAGACGCATTTTCATTCCGTGACGCGCCGAATGCTAGAGCCGTTGAAGTCTATCTGTAGGGACACGGCATAACGGGTTCGTTATAGCATGATTAACTGCCAATCCCACTTGAAAAACCCGCTCCCTTCTCCCCACTGCTGTAACAAAAAACAACTATCTCCCGATAGCGATCGCTAAAGGTCGAATAATTGTAAATTTCTGGTTAAACAAGGTTTTTGGCAATATGCTAATATTGTATTCATCACTATAACTATATAACCATGAAAATTGACCCTAGCACCATATTGAAAGATTTTTATAAAGTCATTGATCCGTCTTTAGATAAGGAGACTTATTTCTTGTCCCCCTGTCAGGTATGCCAGATACATAGAGTTTATTTTTGCTATAATGATCTGGCAACTCTGACAAATTAAAAGTCTAAAAAAAGATTAGGACAGTAAAAATATGAAATACACAGATGTTCAAGAATTTGCACTAGCCTATGCTAAAGGTTTGGTTAGTGCAATTCCAGTGATAGGAGGGTTAACCGTAGAACTACTAAATTTTGCAATTCCTAATCAACGACAAGAGCGAATTGAGACTTTGCTAAATATTCTTGCCTCTAGAGTCTTTAATATATCCGAGCAAGAATTAAAACAAAAATTTCAATCAACAGACTTTATCGATATTTTTGAAGATGTATTATTGCAGTCCGTCCGAGCGACCAGTCAAGAAAGGCTTGAATATTTAGCTTCGGTTTTAGAAAAGGGATTAAAAGAGGAAGATTTTGATCGTATCCAGTCTAAAAGACTTTTAGAAATTTTAGAAAAAATTAATGATACAGAAGTTCTCCTTCTTCAATATCATGCTTTAAGTCAATATGAAGCAGAAAAACTTCGAGATTTTATGAATATACACGGACGTATTTTTGATAATGATGATTTACAAAAAAAAGCGATGTTTGACCATTATTTAGATAATCTAATTACTTTAGGACTTATTGGTCCGTGTGATTGTGAGCCAAAATTCTCAAGTAATAGGCAATATATAGCAACAGATGATCCAATTTGCGCGACTCAATTAGGTTATATGCTATTACAGTTAATAGATTTAAAATTTGATGCTGATTTTGTAGGTACACCGATTAATGCTTTAGATGTTTCTAGAGGATTGCTATCAACAACACAGCAACTCAAAAATCAAATTGAATATACTAAAAATAATACAGTTCGAGAATTTGAAAAAGATATGAAACAGGGATTGAATACATTTAACAATGAACTAGAAAGAAAATTTAAACGAATATCTAGAGGACTTTCTTAAAAAAATTAGCGGCTCTTCTGGTTTCTGTGTGGAAACGAGGTCTATACTGATAGTTTCTTCCGCAAAATAGCGCTAAAAGTCTTGTCTGATAAGTATTTCACAATTCTATAAGCAAAAATTATCACACAAAGTCGAGAAGAGCCAATTAGCTTTTATGATAGCACGAACTCACGCATAGATCGCCGCCTCTGGTGTATCTTTCGCCTTCGGTGACGTATCTCCCCTAGTAATCAGTTTAAGTGTTCTAGGGTCACAACTTCCCGATATCAATACCAGTTCTACTGCTCCAGCGATCGATTTTGGGGAACGCACCATGCCCATTGATTGAAGCTGTGGGTTAAAGTGCGATGCCGCTCTTGTGGGCCCAGTTGGGGAATGTTAGCGAAGATTACCGATGTTTAGGTTAAAATAGAGGGCAAAAGTTGCCCCAGGGTCAGGCCAATGACAATCCGTCAACCCCGCTATAGCAAAGAAGAATTTGCCCAACGAGGCGATCTCATTTATCAAACGCAAATACGCCCACAGGTCGAATTGGGTAATCAGGGCAAAATTGTAGCAATTGACCTTGAAACTGGCGACTTTGAAATTGATGCGCGTGAAATATCTGCTTGCAATAGACTCGAAGCTCGTCACCCAGATGCTCAAATCTGGATTGTTCGAGTCGGTTCTCGCTATGTTCGCCGATTTGGTGGACGGACAAAGAGATTAGTATGATCGCAGGAATCGTTAACGCGGATTTTGAGGCGATTATTTCACTTTCGATATGTGACTCTGAAGGAAATATTTACGCGCAAGATGCGATCGTTGATACAGGTTTTAATGGTTGGCTTTCATTGCCACCAGACCTAATCGATCAGCTAAACCTGAAATGGAAAAGACGAGGACGTGCTATTCTTGGTGATGGTAGCGAATGCGTTTTTAATGTCTATGAAGCTGTCGTAATTTGGGACGGAGATTATTTAACCATACCAATTGATGAAGCTGATTCGGAACCTCTAGTTGGAATGTTATTAATGGAAGGCTATCAACTCACGGTTCAAGTGTTTGAAGAAGGCAGCGTAGAAATCCGCAAAGTAACTGCCGTCTAACACTGTGTTGGAGCCGACTTCACAAAAAATACCTACAAAAATTACAGGTTATCTGCCGCCGCTCAACTTCACCGTTATACTGAATGGGTTTTTAATAGCATGATTAACTGCGAATCCAAACTGCTGTAACAAAAAACAACTATCCCCCGATAGCGATCGCTAAAGGTCGAATAATTATAAATTTTTGTCAAGGGGCGCGGTCAGATCGAAGAATAATCCCTAGAATGAGCCTAAAATTGTCAGGAATTTAGTTAAACAAGGTTTTTGGCAATATGCTAATCTGGCTAACACGCTTTTGGGCGTGATATAGGGAAAAGTTCTTGCAATCGCGCCTAAATGGAGTGATATACTGAAAGTTGCCCCATATCGTTACTCTGGAGAGTGTTATACAGAAATTTTCCGTATAATATGTAGTTATGCGGCTCAGTCTTTGGTCGGGGCGGATTGCAAGGTTATCTGTTGGTGCTTGGTACTTCATATTTTGGTTAGGTGAACAGTGAGTGTTGACGATATTGTTAAGCTATTCGATGCGATTACAAAATTGCTCAACGTTCTCATCTGGCCGGCAATAATTTTGTTCATCCTGATCCGCTTTGGTCGGGAGTTGCGGGATTTCTTCTCAAGCTTGGGGGAGCTATCGCTTAAAGGGGCTGGATTTGAGGCATCCTTAAAGAGAAAACAAGCCGAAGTTGTTGCTGCTCTGTCTGCTGCTGCCGCTTCTAAACCTGATGGAGATAAGACTCGTGAGAGCGTTGCAAAAGAAGCGATGATTGCCGCAGATGTTGTCGCTGATTTTGTTACACCTCGCGCCATAAGACGTGCAAGTAGATCAACAGTTCTTTGGGTGGACGATAACCCCAATAACAATAGCTATGAACGTCAAGCACTTGAAGCGCTAGGAGTTAGTTTTGTATTGGCAATATCGACAGATGAGGCGCTAAAGAAAATTTCTCGCCAACGTTTTGATGCAATTATTTCCGACATGGGGCGACCACCAGATCCCCGCGCAGGTTATACGCTTCTCGATAAGCTGCGCTCTAGTGGAGATCAAACTCCATTTATCATTTACGCCAGTTCAAGAGAGCCAGAGCACGTTGCGGAGTCACGCCGTCATGGTGCTATTGGATGTACTAACAATGCAAACGAGTTGTTTGAGATGGTATTATCGGCTTTAGGTCGTACCGCATAACAATCCCAATGCACGCCGACCGATGGGAGGTTATCGATGGGAGTGCGATGCCGAAGGCACTGCGTAGCAGCACGCTATCGCCGTAGGGTGCGTTCCCTAATGTGGCTCCTACTGCTCCAGCGATCGATTTTGGGGAACGCACCATGCCCATTGATTGAAGCTGTGGGTTAAAGTGCGGTGTGGGCTAATCTGGCTAACACGCTTTTGGACGTGATATAAAGATAGTATGGGTGACGGTTTATCTGATGACAGAGAATGGATATGTGGGGGATGTCTTTCAGGCATTGCTTACCCCCGCTAAAGGTTAAAATGATCATGAAGCAATAGAATTACTCTAATGAAACTAGATCGTATTACGAGCAATCCAAACCGTATGAATGGGCAACCCTGCATCCGTAATCTTCGCCTTACGGTTCGTCGAGTGATTGAGCTACTGGCAACTTATCCCGATCGAGCAGAATTACATCAAGAGTTTCCGGAACTGGAGGATGAAGATATTCGACAAGCCCTAATTTTTGCCTCTTCTTACTTGGATGATCGCATCATTGAACTTCCTAATCGCTATGAAGCTGTTGCTTGATCAGGGACTACCGCTTTCTGCGGCAACTTTATTACGTGATGCTGGAATCGACACTATCCATGTTGGTGAAATAGGGATGTCTGAAGCTGAAGACTCAGACATTATCCAAAGGGCTAGAGACGAAGGACGGGTTGTTGCTACTCTCGATGCGGATTTTCATACATTGCTGGCACTTGATGTAGCGAATACTCCTTGAGTCATTCGCATTCGGGTTGAAAGATTACGCGCCCAAGCACTTACGAATCTTTTGTTGACAGTAATCCCTGAGTGCGAGGAGGATTTAGAACAAGGATCAGCTATTACGGTTGAGCCAAGCCGTATTCGTATTCGTCGTTTACCATTAGTGTAGGTTGACGACTGTTACCCAACACCTTTGAAACCAAGATTAAATGCGGTAGAATAGGCATTGGATGGATTTTCTAGATTGCCGTGAGCGAAACCGTCTATATTGAAACCAGTATTATTGGTTATCTAACAGCCAGATCGACCAAAAACCTGATTATTGCGGGGAATATCGAAACAACACGAGACTGGTGGCAAAATCGCCGTAATGATTTTGTTCTCTATATTTCACAGGTTGTTTTGGATGAAGTAGCCAAAGGAGATGCTGAGATTGCTTTGAAACGATTAGAAATTCTCAATGAATTGCCCTTGGTTGAACTCAATCAGGCTGTACGCAACTTGGCAACCCAGTTTCTTATGCGAAGCAATCTTCCTCCCAAAGCTTCTGATGATGCGGTTCACATTGCTGCGGCGACTGTCCACGGGCTAGATTACTTGTTAACATGGAACTGTAAACATATTGCCAACGCTCAAATTCAGAGGAAGTTGGCAGAGATCAGTCTTGATTTGGGATACGAGTTACCCATAATTTGTACTCCTTACGAACTTTTAGGAGATTATAACGATGTGGCAAGATGAAATTTTGGATGAAATTCATAAATTTCGAGAAGAACACGCTAAATCCTTTAACTACGATTTGGATGCAATGTTTGTAGATTGGCAAAAAAGACAAGCAGAAAGTGGCAGGCAGGTAGTCAGCTTACCACCAAAGCAAGGTCTAACAAGTCGTTGGAGCCGACCAAAACAGGATGAACCACAAGAATCTCAAATCTAATCGTGGCGGCTCAACTTAGCCGTTATACTGAATCGTTTTTTAATAGCATGATTAACTGCCAATCCCACTTGAAAAACCCGCTCCCTTCCCCCCACTGCTGTAACAAAAAACAACTATCTCCCGATAGCGATCGCTAAAGGTCGAATAATTGTAAATTTTTGTTAAGGGGTGCGGTCAGATCGAAGAATCATCACTAGAATGAGCCTAATTGTCAGGAATTTAGTTAAACAAGGTTTTTGGCAATATGCTAATCTGGCTAACACACTTTTGGGCGTGATATGGGAAAAAGTTCTGGCAATCGCACCTAAATGGAGTGATATACCGAAAGTTGAACCATATCGTTACTCTGGAGAGTGTTATGTAGAAAGTTGACCTATAATATGTAGTTGAGTTGCTTTAGGTTATCGATAGGGCGGTAGCGGGGGTTATTTGTATGAGTGTGGGTTCAGTAGACCTCCTGCAAAAGTCTTATTCAGCTACTTGATTATAGCCTAAAGCAAGTTCGTAGTTGTAAATGCCAGCGATTAAATTAAATCTCAGACCAAAACGTCGTCTCCGATT